>Ga0265797_10000526_pt1 | contig 69298 bp, 52 predicted proteins | sample P2T30metagenome_FD_192433 | JGI IMG/M metagenome (GOLD analysis project Ga0265797, IMG submission 192433) | Plant litter microbial communities from East Loma Ridge, Irvine, California - P2 T30 | ecosystem: Environmental > Terrestrial > Plant litter > Unclassified | place: USA: California...
AGCCATGAACGCGCCTTCGCTGCGGTTGATCGATAATACGGCTTTGCCCGGGGAAAACTTTCAAGCGCCTGACCCGTACGTCGAGGCGCCGCACATTCGCCTTCGAGGCATCAGCAAGATCTATCAAGGCCCGCTCGGGCCGGTGCAGGCGCTGCGGGGCATCAACCTGGACATTCAGCGTGGCGAGGTATTCGGCATCATCGGGCGAAGCGGCGCGGGTAAATCTTCGCTCATACGCACGTTGAACCGCCTGGAGTCACCGACTCAAGGCGAGGTGCTGCTCGATCAGATCGACCTCGGGTCGCTGAATGAAGATCAGCTGGTAGAAGCACGCCGGGGCATTGGCATGATCTTCCAGCACTTCAACCTGATGTCCGCCAAGACCGTAGCCCAGAATGTGGAGCTACCCCTGAAGGTTGCCGGCGTATCGCGCGCGATTCGGCAGCGCAAGGTGAGCGAGCTGCTGGCGCTGGTGGGGCTTGAGGGCAAGCACGATGTTTACCCGGCTCAGCTATCTGGCGGCCAGAAGCAACGGGTAGGCATCGCCAGGGCCTTGGTACATGACCCTGCTGTATTGCTATGCGACGAAGCCACCTCCGCGCTGGACCCAGAAACCACCGCTTCGATTCTCAAGCTGTTGCGCGATATCAATGAGCGGCTGGGCATTACCATCGTGCTGATCACCCATGAGATCGCGGTGATCCGGGACATCTGCGACCGCGTGGTGGTACTCGAGCAAGGCGAAGTGGTCGAAGAAGGCCCCGTATGGCAGGTGTTTGGCAACCCTCGGCATGAAGTGAGCCGTACGCTGCTCGCACCGCTGCAACATGGCCTGCCCGCTGCCTTGGCGGCACGCTTGCAACCCGTGCAACACCACGCATCGGCGTTGGCGTTGGCGTTGCGCTTCACGGGCGCCGGTGCCGCCGAGCCGGACCTTTCCGGGCTGTTCCGCGCCTTGGGCGGCCACGTACGGCTATTGCATGGCGGCATCGAGCAGATTCAAGGGCATACGCTGGGCCAGCTAGTGGTCTCGGTGGCTCAATCGCCGCTGGAGCCTGACCAGCTGATCGAGCGCGCCGGCCAATGGGCCGAACAGGTTGAGGTGCTGGGTTATGTGGGTTGATCGGTTGTTGCAAGGCGCATTGGATACCTTGCTGATGGTAGGGCTAAGCTCGCTGATCGCCTTGCTGGTCGGCATTCCCGTGGCTGTGATCCTGGTGACCAGTGACCGCGGCGGTATCTTCGAGGCGCCCGTGGTAAACCGCCTGCTGGGTGGTTTCGTGAACCTGTTTCGCTCCATCCCGTTTCTTATCCTGATGGTGGCGCTGATTCCCTTCACCCGCTGGATCGTAGGCACCACGTATGGCGTATGGGCCGCGGTGGTACCGCTAACCCTGGCGGCAACGCCATTTTTCGCCCGCATCGCCGAAGTGAGCCTGCGCGAAGTGGACCATGGCCTGATCGAAGCAGCCCAAGCCATGGGCTGCCGCCGCTGGCACATCATCTGGCACGTGCTGCTGCCTGAAGCCCGCCCCGGCATCGTCGGCGGTTTCACCATCACCCTGGTTACCATGATCAACAGCTCCGCGATGGCAGGCGCGGTAGGCGCCGGCGGGCTGGGAGATATCGCCTACCGGTATGGCTATCAGCGCTTCGATACCCAGGTAATGCTTACCGTGATCGTGCTGTTGGTGGCGCTGGTGGCGTTGATTCAGCTGGGTGGCGACAGGCTGGCGCAGCGCCTGAACAAGCGCTGATCTTCCCAGATGAAGGCTGCCACGGCCTGGAGATCCCATCCCATACGGTATTAAGGCCAACCTGTGGGAGCTGGGCGCAGCCGAAGGCGTAGCTCGCGAAGAGGCACCACGCCTGCCTAGGCTATGGTGAGTCAATCTTTCGCGAGCTGCCGCCCGCTTCCCACAAACACGCAATTGCTTCCCGCAGCGCACGTATTACAGCTACTCCTTCACCCGATACCAAGCCACGTACAGCGCCGGCAGGAACAGCAGCGTGAGCAGCGTGGCGCTGATGATGCCGCCGATCATGGCGTAGGCCATCGGCCCCCAGAACACTTCGCGCGCGATGGGGATCATGCCCAGGCTGGCCGCGGCAGCCGTAAGCAGGATCGGCCGACGCCGGTGTTGGGTCGCTTCCACTACCGCATCCCACGGCTTGTAGCCATCGCGCTCGAAAATGTCGATCTGGGTCACCAGGATCACCGAGTTGCGGATGATGATCCCGATCAGCGCCAGCACCCCGAGGATGGCCACGAAGCCCAGCGGCGTGCCTGTGGGGACCAGGGCCACGACTACGCCGATCAGCCCCAGCGGCGCTACGCTGGCGACCAGGAACATTTTCTGCACGCTGTGCAGTTGAATCATCAGGAAGGTCGCCATCAGGAACAGCATCAGCGGCACGACCTGGGCGATCGGGCCTTGGGCCTTGCCGCTTTCTTCCACGGTGCCGCCGGTGGTGACCGTGTAACCGGTCGGCAGATCGGCGGAGAAGCGGTCGATGTCAGGCTTGAGTTGGGTCACCAGATCCGTCGGCTGGATGCCGTCGCGCGCGGCCGCCTTGAGCGTTACGGTAGGGAGCCGATCGCGACGCCACACCAGTGGCTGCTCCAGCTCGTAGCGCACGGTGGCAAACGACAGCAAGGGGATCGACACGCCGCTGGGGGTCACGATCTGCAGGTTCTGAAGAGTCTCCGGCGAGTTGCGCTCGGCATCCTCGGCGCGCCCGATCACATCCACCAGGTAAATGTCGTCGTTCACCTGAGTAATGGTCGTACCGGTGACGATGGTGTTCATCAGCTTGGCCACGTCTTCGGATGAAAGCCCCAGCTGGCGCGCACGATCCTGGGCGATATCGATGCGCAGTACCTTGCCCGGCTCGTTCCAGTCGAAAATCATGTCGCCTACATAGGGGTTTTTATCCAGCAGCGTGGCCAGGTCGATGGCGTGCCGCCGCACTTCATCCAGGTCGTGGCCGCTTACCCGGTACTGCAACGGCCGCCCTACTGGCGGGCCCATCTCGAGTGGCTGCACGTAGGTGCCGATGCCCACGAAGTCGGTGCGAAGCTTGTCTCGCAAGCGCTGGGCAAGGGCTTCTCGCTGCTCCAGGCCTTTACTGACGATTATCAGCTGTGCGTAGTAAGGGTTTTGCAGTTGCTGGTCCAGCGGCAGGTAGAAGCGGATCGCGCCCTCGCCGATGTAGGTGCTCCAGCGAAGGATATCCGGGTCGTCCTTGATCAAGCCCTCCAGCTTGTCCACGGCCCGCGCCGTTTCATGGATCGAGGCATTTTGAGGCAGGTTTAGGTCTACCAGCAGCTCGGGCCGGTCCGAGGACGGGAAGAACTGGTTCTGCACGAACCGCATGCAGAACAGCGCCAGGGCAAACAGCAGCAGCGTACCGATGATCGTCAGCCAGCGATGGCGCATGCAGCCCACCAGCGCGCTGTTGAACGCCCGGCCGACGCGCCCGGGCTCGTCGGAATGCTTTTTCGCGACTTTTTCGCTGAGGATATGCACGCCTATGACGGGCGCGAAAAACACAGCCACTACCCATGACACCAGCATCGCGATGGCAATCACAGCGAACAACGTGAAGGTGTATTCCCCGGCGGAGCTGGCGTTGAGCCCGATAGGCGTAAACCCCGCAACGGTCACCAGGGTGCCGGTGAGCATGGGGAAGGCGGTTGAGGTATAGGCGAAGGTGGCGGCTTTCTCTCGGCTGTCCCCCAGCTCAAGCCGGGTGACCATCATCTCCACCGTGATCATGGCATCGTCTACCAGCAGGCCGAGGGCAATGATCAGTGCACCGAGGGAAATCCGCTGCATGGTGATGCCGCTGTATTCCATGAACACGAACACCATGGCCAGCACCAGCGGGATAGAGCAGGCCACCACCAGCCCGGCGCGGATCCCGAGGCTGACGAAGCTCACCACCATCACGATTATTACCGCTTCGAACAGAGCGCTGGTGAACCCACCCACGGCCTTCTCAACCACCGCGGCCTGATCCGAGACCGTATGCACACCCACGCCTACCGGCAGCTCACCCGTCAGCTCGCTCATGCGGCCATGAAGGTTTTCGCCGAATTCCTGAATATTGCCACCGTCGCGCATTGCCACGGCCAGGCCGATCGCCGGCTGCCCGTTGTAGCGGAACAACGGTGCGGGTGGCTCGGCATAACCCCGACTGATCTCAGCCACATCCGCCAGGCGGTAGAAGCGATCATTGACCCGCAGGTTGAGCTCGCGCAGGTCGGCTTCGGAGTGGAACTGCCCACTGGTGCGCACGGAGATTCGCTCCGGCCCTGCTTCGATGATGCCTGCGGGGGTAACAGCGTTCTGCGCCTGCAAGGCCTGCACCACCTGTCGCTGGTCCAGCCCCAGGGCGGCGAGCTTGCGGGTCGAGAAGTTGAGGTAGATCACCTCGTCCTGCTCGCCGATCATCTCCACCTTGCCCAGGTTGGGTACTTGCCGAATCCCGGCGCGTACCTGCTCTACGTAATCGCGCAGCTGGCGCATGCTCACGCCATCGGCGGTAAAGGCATAGATCGAGCCGAACACGTCGCCGAATTCGTCGTTGAACGCCGGGCCCTGCAACCCTTGGGGGAAGTCGCCGCGAATGTCATCGATTTTCTTGCGCACCTCATACCAGATGTGCGGAATGGCGCCCGCCTTGGTGGTATCGCGCAGGTACACAAATACGGTGGATTCCCCAGGGCGGGTGTAGCTCTTGGTGTAATCGAGCGAGTCGAGCTCTTCGAGCTTTTTCTCGATGCGGTCCGTGACCTGCTTGAGGGTTTCGTCCTGGGTGGCGCCGGGCCAGCGGGACTGGATCACCATGGTCTTGATGGTGAACGCCGGGTCTTCCTCGCGGCCGAGCTTCATGTACGAAAACACACCCATGAGCAAGGCGACGAACATCAGGTACCACACGAACGACTGATGCCGCAGCGCCCAGTCCGAGAGGTTGAACTTGCTGCCGCTCATTGGGCCTTTCCTTGGTCGGTCTTGATTTTTTGCCCCGGCTTGAGGCTGTTCAGCCCGGCGATGGCCACCCGCTCGCCCGGGCGCACGCTGGCGTCGATGATCGCGGTATCCGCCCGGCGTTCCAGTACGCTCACAGGGCGAGGGGCAACGGTATGAGCCTGTTCGTCGATCACCCACACTTGGGTGTGGCCGTTGGCTTCCTGTAATGCCCGAAGCGGCACCTCGCCCCGCGGCGCTACCTTGTGGGTGAGGCTCACACTGATTGCCGTACCGAGGAGCAAGCCGGGCGGGGTTTGCGCAAGGGTCAGGCGCACTTGGCGAGTGCGGGTAGCGCTGTTGGCCTGCGGCTCTATTTCGCGCACCGTGGCGTGGGTAGCTACGGTCGGGTCAAGCTGCGCTTGTACGTAGAAGTCGACATCCCGAGGCAATTCCTCGACGAGGGTAGCCGGCAAATCGATCACTGCCTCCTTCACGTCAGGCCGAGCGAGGGTCACTACTTCCTGACCCGCCGCCACCACCTGGCCGGCCTCGGCGCTCAGCGCGGTTACCACAGCTTCATGGTCGGCGCGCAACTCGCTGTAGCCCAATTGGTCCTTGGCCTGACTCACCGCGGCCTTGGCCTGCTCCAATGATGCCCGGGAGGTTTTCAGGTCGGCCGTGGCACGGTCCAGCAGCGCGGCGGAGCCTACGCCACGGTCGTACAGTTCCTGCTGCCTGCGGCTGTTGGCCTGAGCGTTGATCCATTGCGCTTCGACCCGGCTGAGGTCGCCCTCGCGAGAACGCAACTGGTTCTGCTGATCGGTCGGGTCCAGCACCGCAAGCAGGTCGCCGGCCTTCACTTCGTTGCCCACATCGACCAGCCGGCGCGCGATGCGCCCGCTCACCCGAAAGCCCAACGTGCTTTCGTAGCGGGGCTCGATGTTACCGGCAAAGCGGCCCAGCTCCTGCTGGGTCACGGCCACCACGGGGGCAGACAGCACCGGCCGAATCGGCTCCGGCGGCGGAGCATCCTCTCCACAGCCCGCCAGCAGTAACAGCGGTAGCGCATGCCACAGCCTCATTGCGCAGCCTCCTGGGCCACTTCGACCTCCATGTCCGGATGAAGCAATTGCCCACCCGCGACCACTACCCGATCCCCGGCGGACAGGCCGTCCGTGATGACCACTTTTGCGGTGAGATAGCGGCCCACAGTCACCTTATGCAAGCTGACCTTGTTGTCCTTGAGCAACCAGACGGCAGGGTCGTGCATGTCCTTTGTCAGCGCGGCCCATGGCAATTCGATCGCGGGCTTGGAGGGCGCGGTCAGCGAACCACTGACCACCGAGCCCAGGTGCATCCTGGGGGGCAGGGTTTCGAGCGCGACCTTCACTTGAAGCGTGCCTGTTTGCGCCGATACCGTGGGCGTGACTTCACGCACCTTGCCTTTCACGGTCACGCTGGGGTCTTCCAGCAGCCGTACCGTTATAGGGGCGTCGCCGGCAGGCTTTATGAACAGGGCTTCGTAGACGTTGAACACCGCGTCGCGTTCGCCATCGCGCGCCAGGCTGAACATCGGCTGGGTAGCCTGTACAACCTGGCCTACTTCAGCCTGGCGGGCGGTGATCACACCTGCGGCATCGGCTATCAGGTCCGTGTAGCTCAGTTGCTCACGTGCGTTCGCCAGCTCCGCGCGAGCGGCGGCCAAGGCGCTCTGGCTGCTTTTCAGCGTGGCTTGGGCGGAATCGTATTCGTTGCGGCTGGTATAACCCTTGGGCAATAGCTTGGCCTGGCGCTCGAAGGCGAGGCTGGCCTGGGTCACGCGGGCCTGCTCGGCGGCCACGGCGGCGGTGGCGGAATCTACGTTTGTCTTCAGGTCCTTCGGGTCCAGCCGGGCAAGCACTTGCCTGGGAGTTACGCGGTCCCCTACATCCACCATCCGCTGGATGACCTTTCCGCCCACGCGGAAAGACAGCTGGGTCTGTACCCGAGCCTGTACATCACCGGTAACCTCGACCTTCGGGGCAAAATCAACGGCCTGTACGGTCTGCACGTTGACCCGTGGCCGCTCGGGCTGAGGGGCCGGCTTCTCGCCACAGCCCCACAACACAGCGATAGCCACCCAGGCCGCTCCTCTACCCCACGCACGCGTCATGCACACTCCCTTTGCACGGTGAACCTCGTGATGCGACTGTAACTGATTGTGAGAGGTTCATTGCGGCTTGAGCGCCACGGCAGGGAAAAAAACGTGAATAGCGGCGGGGAGCAAAAGGCGGGCGCACCTGACTGATCAGTCATCAGCCAGGCGCGTGTTTCACACGGTGAATCAGAACGCCGGCAATACCGCGCCGTTGTACTTCTTCTCGATGAAGGCTTTTACCTCAGGCGAGGTCAGCGCCTTGGCAAGCTTCTGGATGGCGTCGCTGTTCTTGTTGTCCGGGCGGGCAACCAGGTAGTTGACGTAAGGCGAGTCGCTGCCTTCGATGACCAGCGCATCCTTGGCGGGGTTCAGGCCTGCTTCCAAGGCATAGTTGGTGTTGATCATGTCCAGGTCGACTTCGTTGAGCACGCGCGGCAGCATGGCCGACTCCAGCTCCTTGAACTTGAGGTTCTTGGTGTTGGTGGCGATGTCCTTGGGCGTGGCCAAGGCATTGGTCGGGTCCTTCAGGGTGATCAGCCCGGCCTTTTGCAGCAGCAGCAAGGCGCGGCCGCTGTTGCTGCCCTCGTTCGGGATGGCCACGGTGGCGCCGTCTTTCAGGTCAGCCAGGCTTTTGACCTTCTTGGAGTAGCCGCCAAAGGGTTCCACGTGAACACCGATTACGGTTTCCAGATGAGTACCTTTGCCTTCGTTGAAGTTTTTCAGGTAGGGCAGGGTCTGGAAGTAGTTGGCGTCCAGGCGCTTCTGGTCCACTTGCACGTTGGGCTGCACGTAGTCGGTGAATACCTTGATTTCCAGGTCCACCCCTTCCTTGGCCAAGGTAGGCTTCACCAGCTCCAGGATTTCGGCATGAGGGATCGGAGTAGCGGCAACGACGAGCTTTTCGCCCGCCTGGGCCAGGCCGGTAACAGACAGCGCAGCGGCAAATGCCGAGAACAGTAGAGCCTTTTTCATGGATGATCCTTGTTTATCAATGTGCCAGTAGTCTGGCATGGCAGGACAATACTCAATTCCCTTATGCCATTGAAATACCTTTTTTCTAGCTGCTTATGAATTTTTTTCAAGCGCTTGGATGTAGCGCTGTACCAGCGCCAACGCCGCGTGCTGCTCGGCCGACCCCAATCCTGTGAGGCACAATGCCAATTGCCGCTCGAGGACCGCAAGGTGGTTCCCCACGCCCGCCTGATTGAGATGCTCGGGCAGGATGTCCGCGCCTTCGCTGACCAGCAGGGCGAAATGAACGACGTTCTCAAGCTCGCGGGTATTGCCTGGCCAAGGATGGGAGATCAACACGCGCATCGCGGCTTCGCTGAACGTTGGCACAGGCAGGCTCAGCTTTTGGCTGTAAACGCCCAGGAAATACTCAGCCAGCGAATGGATGTCGCCGGGGCGCTCTCGCAAGGCGGGCAGCTCTACCCGGCCTTCGTCCAGATATCGCCATAGCCGCTCGTTGAATTTCCCCGCAGCCACGGCGCGGCTGAGGTCGATGCTGGAGGCTGCCACCAACCGCACATCCACAGGCGTAGGCTGCGACGCGCCGAGGCGCACGATTTCGCGGTTCTCGAGCGCTTCGAGTAGCGCCGCTTGAATGGGCAACGGCAGGTCGGCGATTTCGTCCAGGTATAGGGTGCCGCCGTTGGCGGAGCCGAACCAGCCGGCGCGGCTGGCGGCGGAGCCCGACCAGGCCCCCGGGGCGTGACCGAACAATTCGGCTTGGGCGTAGGTCGGGCTCAACGCACCGCAATTGACCGATACGAACAGGCCCGAGCGGTCACTGGCCTTGTGCAGGTGACGGGCCAGCAATTCCTTGCCTGTACCGGTTTCACCGTGAATCAACACCGGCAGCGCGCTGGGCGCCAGCACTTCCATGCGCTCGCGCAGCGCTTGCGAACGGGGGTCCACGAACACCAGCGCCTTGGCGCGGATGCTCAGGGGGCTGCGGTCGGCATCGGGAAACGTCAGCAAGGGCTGGCCAGCGGTACTACTCAAACTCATGTTCTACTCCCGCCCCGCCGTTACGGCGAAGGCTGCATCAGGCGCGACGGAGCCCGCCTCGCTGGGCCCGGCCTTGCAGGCGATAAAGATAGGCGAAGCCCTGTTCCCAGCGGCGATGGCCAGACTTCACGTTGATGTGGCCGGCGCCGGTAAGAATGCCGGCTTCCGCGCCCCAATCCCGCGCCATGTCCAAGGCCCGCGCCACCGTTGCGGCAGGGTCATTGTCCGAACCCACTACCTGGCTGGGAAAAGGCAGCAAGCTTCGCGGCACGGGTGCGAAGTCAGCCAAGGCGGCGGGGCGGTTCGCTCGTTCCACGTCAGCGGGCGCCACCAACAGCGCGCCTTGAACGCGCCTTAACAGATGGAGGGCCGCTTGCTCCGCCCAATGGGCGACGGTGATGCAGCCCAGGCTGTGAGCAATGATTACTGTCGGCTTGCTGCTTTGGGCAATGGCGCGGTCCAGCGACGCAATCCAGTCGTCGCGGCGAGGGTTCATCCAATCGTCCTGCTCCAGCCAGTCGCTATTGGGAAGGCTATCGTGCCAGTGCTGCTGCCAGTGGCCAGGAGGAGAGCCTTGCCAACCGGGTACGATCAGGTATCGAATGGAATCTGTGCGCATGATGGCATCTCCTGCCCCTGTCTGCTTTCATGGACAAAGTATAAGGGCGCGCCATATACGCGTTAAGGAATAAGAAGCTATTTATTAATAACCGGGGATGCTAACCATGAAGACCCTGACCGAGTACCTTGGGCAATACGCCGCTTATCATCGGGACCCGCGCAACATCGCCACGCATTTCATCGGTATTCCTTTCATCGTGCTGGCCGTGGCGATCCTGCTATCGCGCCCCAACTGGTACGGCCTCACCCCCGCCCTGCTTGCCACGCTTGCCGCCTGTGTCTTCTACCTGCGCCTGGACAGGCAACTCGGCCTGCTGATGTCGGCGCTGTTGGCCTTGAGCCTCTGGTTCGGCCATGCCGTCGCCTCGCTGTCTACCACCAGCTGGCTGTCCATTGGGGTTGGACTGTTTGTGGTGGGCTGGGCCATCCAGTTCCTGGGCCATCATTACGAGGGCCGCAAACCTGCGTTCATCGACGACATCAGCGGGCTGATCATCGGCCCGCTGTTCGTGGTGGTGGAGTTCGGCTTTCTGCTGGGGCTGGGTGATGACCTCAAGGCCCAAATCGAGACCGGTACGCCCTTGCCATAACTTCTGTAGGCCTATTCCCGGGCTGCGCCCGGCCCCATGGAAATTGCGGTGCAGGGCGTTCCCGGGCCCCAGAGGGGCACAGGCCCGGTGTTATTGCGCCTTAGGCTTGAAGAACAGCGTATCGCCCTTGTTCAGACCGGCGAGGCTGTCATGGTCCTTGACCACTTCGGCTTCGATCAGCTCATCCTGCCCTTCGACCTTCAGCGTCACCCGGGTGGTCGCGCCGAGTGGCCGGATGTCCCGAACCTGGGCGGCATGGTGGGCCTCCTCGGGCAAGCGGGAGAGCGACACCTCATGTGGGCGGAACTGCAGCGGGTGCTCCTCGCCCAGGTGCAAGCGGTTGGAGTCCCCCAGGAAGTGGTAAACGAAGTCGCTGGCTGGCTGTTCGTATACCTCGCCCGGTGAGCCAATCTGCTCGATCACGCCCTTGTTCATCACCACGATACGGTCCGCCACTTCCATGGCCTCTTCCTGATCGTGGGTCACGAATACCGAAGTGAGGTTGATCTCTTCATGGAGGCGCGCCAGCCAGCGGCGCAATTCCTTGCGCACCTTGGCGTCGAGGGCGCCGAAGGGTTCATCCAGCAGCAGTACCTTGGGTTCCACCGCCAGGGCGCGCGCCAATGCAATACGCTGGCGCTGGCCGCCGGAAAGCTGTTCCGGATAACGGTCAGCGAGCCAGTCCAGCTGCACCATGTTCAGCAGCTCGTGTACCTTTTCCGCGATCTTCGCTTCGCTTGGGCGCTGGTCACGGGATTTCATCCGCAAGCCAAAGGCTACGTTGTCGAACACACTCATGTGGCGGAACAGCGCGTAGTGCTGGAATACGAAGCCTACGTTGCGGTCCCGCACATCGTGCCCGGAAACGTCCTCCCCGTGGAACACGATGCTGCCCTGGTCCGGCGTTTCGAGCCCGGCGATGATCCGCAGCAGGGTGGTTTTGCCACACCCGGACGGGCCCAGCAGGGCAACGAGTTCGCCGCTGCGAATGTCCAGGTCGATAGTGTTCAGCGCCTGGAACTGGTTGAAACGCTTGCTGACGTTACGTACTTCGATCGACATGAATTATTCCTCCGCGGCGCTTTGGCGCAAGCGGTCAAGACGGCTTTCGCTCCACTGCTTGAGCAGCAGAATGAACAGGGCGAGGGCGAGTAGCAGGCTGGCCACGCTGAAGGCAGCTACGTGGTTGTATTCGTTGTAGAGAATTTCCACGTGCAACGGCAGGGTGTTGGTGACGCCCCGGATGTGGCCGGACACCACCGACACCGCGCCAAACTCCCCCATGGCACGGGCGGTGCACAGCACCACGCCGTAGGTAAGGCCCCATTTGATATTGGGCAGGGTGACGTGCCAGAACATCTGCCAGCCGTTGGCGCCCAACAGGCGGGCGGCTTCTTCTTCCTGGGTGCCTTGCTCCTGCATCAGCGGAATCAACTCGCGGGCCACGAAGGGCACGGTCACGAAAATGGTGGCCAGCACAATTCCGGGCAGCGCGAAAACGATCTGGATATCGTGGTCCGACAGCCAAGGGCCGAACAGGCCACGAGCGCCGAACATCAACACATAAACCAACCCCGCGATCACGGGCGAAACCGAGAACGGAAGGTCGATCAGCGTAATCAGCAAGCTTTTACCGCGGAACTCATATTTACTGGCACACCACGCGGCGCTCACGCCGAACACCAGGTTCAAGGGCACGGAAATCACCACCGCCAATATGGTGAGCTTCAATGCGCTGAGGGCGTCAGGCTCCAGGATCGCGGTGAAGAACGTACCCACCCCAGACTTCAGCGCCTGGGAAACCACTATGAAGAGTGGCAGCAGCAGGAACAGCGCAAAGATGACCCACGCCGAGGTGATCAGCACGCGCCTGGCGATGGGGCTACCGCGCCGGGCAGCATTGGCCGCCTGTGCGGCCGAAACGGTCGAACTGGACATAAGGCCTTCCTTCAAGGGGTTTCGATACGACGCTGCAGCAGGTTGATCAACAGCAGCAGGATGAAGGACACCACCAGCATCAATACGCCGATGGCGGTTGCCCCGGTGTAGTCGTACTGGTCCAGCTTGACCATGATCAACAGCGGCAGGATCTCGGTTTTCATCGGCATGTTCCCCGCGATGAAAATCACCGATCCGTATTCACCCACACCTCGGGCAAAGGCCAGTGCGAACCCGGTAAGCCAGGCCGGCAACAAGGCGGGCGCGAGGATATGGCGGAAGACCTGCCAAGGGCGAGCACCGAGACAGGCAGCCGCCTCTTCCACTTCGCGGGGGATATCGGCCAGCACCGGCTGCACCGTTCGCACCACGAATGGCAGCGTCACGAAGGTGAGCGCAAGGGTAATCCCGAGCGGGGTATAGGCGATCTTGAAGCCCAGATCCGTCGCGAATTGCCCAACCAGGCCGGCGGGCGCATAAAGCGCCGTGAGTGCAATGCCGGCCACGGCGGTGGGCAGGGCAAAAGGAAGGTCGATCATGGCATCGATGATGCGACGGCCCGGGAAGCTGTAGCGCACCAGTACCCAGGCCAGCAGGGTTCCGATCACGCCATTGAGCACAGCGGCATAGAGGGCGGTGCCGAAGCTCAGCTTGAGCGCCGCCAGCACCCGAGGGGCAGTCACAATGGCCCACAGTTGCTCAAGGCTGAGCTGGGCGGCGTTGACGAACATGGCTGCGAGGGGTATCAGCACGATCAGGCTGAGGTACACCAGGGTGTAGCCCAGCGTCAGCCCGAAGCCGGGTATGACGGGGGATATTCGGCGCGACATAGAGGTCCTTGTTTGAACGAACCAAGCCCGGGTGGGTACCCGGGCTCGTTGTTGCCAATACCTGGAGCGTTACTGGGCCTGATAGATTTGGTCGAAGACCCCGCCATCGTTGAAGAACTTCGGCTGGGCAGTTTTCCAGCCACCGAAGTCTTTGTCGATAGTCACCAGGTTCAATTTGGGGAACGTCGCCTCATACTTCTTCGCAATGTCAGCGTTACGCGGGCGGTAGAAGTTCTTCGCGGCGATTTCCTGACCAGCTGGGCTGTACAAGTGTTCCAGGTAGGCAGTGGCGATAGCGGTAGTGCCTTTTTTCTCGGCGTTCTTGTCTACCACCGCGACCGGAGGCTCGGCCAGGATGGACAGCGAAGGCACTACAATATCGAACTTGTCAGCGCCGCCGTCTTCTTTCAGCGCCAGGTGCGCTTCGTTTTCCCAAGCCAACAGCACGTCGCCCTGGCCGTTGTTCACGAAGGTAATGGTCGATCCGCGGGCGCCGGTATCCAATACGGGTACGTGCTGGAACAGGTCTTTGACGTAGGCCTTGGCCTTCGCCTCGTCGCCATTGTTGGCTTTAAGGCCATAAGCGTAGGCGGCCAGGAAGTTCCAGCGCGCGCCACCGGAGGTTTTAGGGTTGGGCGTGATAACCGATACGCCCTCCTTCACCAGGTCGCCCCAGTCCTTGATGCCCTTGGGGTTGCCTTTACGCACCAGGAATACGATGGTCGAGGTATAAGGCGTGCTGGCATCCGGCAGCCTTTTCTGCCAGTCGGTTGGCAACAATTTACCCAGATTCGCGATCTCGTCGATGTCGCCTGCCAGCGCCAGGGTCACTACATCGGCCCGCAAACCGTCGATCACGGAACGCCCTTGCTTGCCCGAGCCGCCGTGCGACTGCTGGACCTTCACGCTGTCGTCAGGATGCTGCTGTTTCCAGTAGCTGGCGAATTCCGCGTTGTATTCCTGGTACAGCTCACGGGTCGGGTCGTAGGAAACGTTCAGCAGCTCGTAATCCTTCGCGACAGCGGAACCAGCGAATAAAGCGGCGGCGATGGCAGCCAGCGCATAACGGCGGGTGGACATGGTGGTGCTCCTGATGGCGGCTTTTTTCTGTGTTGGTATTTTCTTATGGCGCGCTGGCGCTGCTCGCTGCTGCCTTGGCGGTAAGCGGCGAGGTGCTGCTGCGGCCTCCGGTTGCCCGGTCGGGCAAGTCGGAATGGCTCAGTTCGGCTTCGAAGCCGATTGCTGCAAGCGGAATTTCTCCTTGCGCTCGATCTGCACGACCTGAGCGTTGTGCACGGTGATCTCCACCGCGCCGAAACGCAGGTCGCGCAGTGCGCTCTGGATTTCTCGAAGGATCGCGGTTTCGTCCTGCCCGTCGACACTACGCAGTGGTGCGCTCATGGTTCAGCTCCTGTAAAGGGTTTGCCCGGTGCGATACCAGGCGTGGACTTACTATAAGATCGCCCGTTTATTCTCAGAAATAATATTTGAGAACTTTTATAGACTCAAAAAGCATAACGCTTCCGCCCATGCTCTTCTCTTCGCTGCGCGAAATATCTTCTTACTAAACTGGAGCCCCTAAGGAGGCGCCGACGTATCGAAAACCTTGTTTGATTTCGCAGGCTGGCCGCGCTTGGCGCGTGGTTACGGGAGAAGGCGCAGGTGGCGGATAGGCTGAATGCCAGCCCTTCCCAGCCTGCAATCCGCTGAAATGAAGCGCTGCGAGCAATGGATAAAGCTTCGCCGCCGTCGTCATCCATCAAAAAGGCCGACTGGTGATTGACCTTGGTTACCGATAGATTCGGTAGAGCTATTCAACACTCAACCGAGGCTTTTTCGCCTATGTGGTACAACGGTTTCCTGGACCTCACGGCCTGGCAGGTAGTTGGCGCAACGTTGCTGATGACCCACATCACCATCGTTAGCGTAACGGTGTACCTGCATCGCTACTCCGCTCACCGCTCGCTGGAACTCAATGGCGGGCTGAAGCATTTCTTCCGCTTCTGGCTGTGGCTCACCACTGGCCAGAACACGCGCGAGTGGACCGCTATCCACCGCAAACATCATGCGAAGTGCGAAACCGCCGAAGACCCGCACAGCCCTGTGGTGAAAGGCTTGGGCACGGTACTGCGCACTGGGGCCGAGCTCTATCGCGCCGAAGCCAACAACCTCGAAACCCTGCGCATCTATGGCAAGAACTGCCCGGATGACTGGATCGAACGCAACCTGTACAGCCGCTTTACCATGGGCGGCATCGCCCTCATGGCGGTGATCGACCTGGCGCTGTTCGGCGTGATCGGTATCACCGTGTGGGCCGTGCAGATGATGTGGATACCCTTCTGGGCGGCAGGCGTGGTGAATGGCCTTGGCCATGCCGTGGGCTATCGCAACTTCGAGTGCCGCGACGCCGCCACCAACCTGATGCCCTGGGGCATCATCATTGGCGGTGAGGAGCTGCACAACAATCACCATACGTATCCGAACTCGGCGAAGCTTTCGGTACGCAAATGGGAATTCGACATGGGCTGGCTATGGATCCGGGTGTTCAGTGCCCTGCGCCTGGCTCGGGTGAATCGGATAGCACCGATCGCCCACCGTATCCCCGGCAAGGGCTCCATGGACATGGACACCGCCATGGCAATCCTTAACAACCGATTCCAGGTCATGGCCCAATACCGTAAACATGTGATCGGCCCTTTGGTGAAGCAGGAGCTCGCCCGGGTGGACCACTCGCTGCGTTACCGCCTGCGCCGCGCAAAGCGGTTGTTATCGCGCGAGCCCAGCCTGCTCGACGAGCGCCATCACGCCCGGATCAACCGCATGCTTGAAACCAGCCAGGCCCTGAAGGTCATTTATGAAAAACGGCTGGCGCTGCAGCAAATCTGGACGCGAACCAGCGCGAATGGCCACGATATGTTGGCTGCCATGAAAGAATGGGTACAAGAAGCCGAGGCAAGCGGCATTCAGTCCTTGCGCGACTTCGCCGACAGCCTCAAAACCTACTCGCTGCGCCCCGCCATTGCTTGACCCCAACAGCTGCGGGGGCTGTGGCAAGCCCCCGCAGTAGGGAACTTCAATGTCGGTTTTGTATCTTAGGCAGATACTCGCTGGTTCAGCGGGCCCTATCGTGGCCACTGTCGGTGGGCCACCCCTCGCCGTGTTCCGAAAGAAGCCGTGATGATGGCCAACACACAAGCTCCGTCCACATCCCTTGAGCAAATCCCTGAAGCGGCCGAAACCCTGCTTGCCCTGATGCATGCCCAGGGAGAGGTAGCGCGGCTGAAGGAACGAGAAGAACTCTTCAGCGCGTTGCTGGTGAGCGTGAACGCGGTGCTTTGGGCGTTCGATTGGGAAACCCAGCAGATGATTTATGTAAGCCCGGCGTATGAGCGGATTTTCGGTCGCTCCGCGGGCCTGCTGCTGGCGGACTACAACGAATGGCGGGACAGCATTTACCCGGACGACCTCGACTACGCCGAGCGCAGCCTTGCCGAAGTGCTGGAAAAAGGCTCTATCGAGGACCGGGAATATCGGATCATTCGCGCCGACGGGCAAATTCGCTGGTTGAGCGACAAATGCTTCATCAGCCATCGTCCGGAATCGGGTCAGCGGGTAATCGTAGTGGGTATCGCCGAGGACATTACCGAAAAGAAGCACCTGGAAGGGGAGCTTCAACGCCTCGCCACTACCGACGTGCTCACTCAAAGCAGCAACCGGCGCCATTTCTTCGAATGCGCACATCGTGAGTTCGAGCAATCGAGGCTTAATGACACGCCGATGGCGTTCCTTCTACTGGATATCGATGATTTCAAGATGATCAACGATACCTATGGTCACCAGGATGGAGACCTGGTGCTGCAGCGCATCGCTGAGAGCGGGAAGGCCGCGCTGCGCCGTGGGGACCTGTTCGGGCGCATCGGAGGGGAAGAATTCGCGGCGGTATTCCCAGGCTGCGCGCCGGACATGGCGCGGCAGATCGCCGAGCGGCTGCAACGCGAAGTGCAACGGCTGAGCTTCAGCCAGAACGGGAAAACCTACGGCGTGACCGTAAGCCAGGGGCTGACCAACCTGAAGGCCGACGACGAGGCGCTGGACAACCTCTATTCGCGAGCGGACGCGGCCATGTATCAGGCCAAGCGGCAGGGGAAGAACCAGATCATCATGTCCTGAGCTTCACGCTCAGCTGTTCTTGCGTAATGCGGCAAGGCTTGCAGCGTCCATTCCAAGCAGGCGCGCCGCCTTGCTTTCCACAACGGGCTTGATGTCGTCTTCGGCGGCCAGGTTCGCCAGCTGGCCCGAGAGGTTCATTACCAGCGCCGGCTTCCCGTACACACCCATCAGCGCATAAACCGAAGCAATGAGCTCACGCAGGTCAAGTGGCAGGCGCCAGCGGGCACGTAGCGCCGAGCCGAAATTCGCGCCAAACCGTTGGATAACGCGGTCTACCTGACCGTCCTCCAGCTTGCCTCCGGCCAGCTTCCACTCGTGAAGCGTGCGCAATAGCGCCAGCTCACCCAACCGATGCAACAGGCCCGCGCAATAGCAAAGCTCTTGATCGATACCGTGTTGGCGGGCCAGCGTTCGGGCCAGCTCAGCCGTGGCCAGGGAACGCTTCCAGAACATCTGGGCGTGGCCTGTCAGCTGTGGGTCATCCAGCCTCGCGCTGCGCTTGAGTGCCAGGCCGAGAATGAGGTTCATGCTTTGAGTCGCGCCCAGCCGCGTCAGTGCCTGCATCAATGTGTTTACGGGCCCTTCACGATGGCGGGCGGCGCTATTAGCCGCAGCCAGCAGCACGGCTGTGATTTGCGGGTCGGTACGAATATCTTCCTCGAGCACCCGAAGGTTCAGCGTTCGCGCCTTCAGGCTACGTACTACGGCGTCATGCACTTCGGTCATTACCGGCGCACCATCCGAGGCCTCCCGACGCATTTCAAGGAAATTGTCGAGCTTGAGCCCTGGCAACAGAGGCGGGATCTCGCAATAAACCTGCTCGCCCTCTTCCAGCAGCAATGCACTGAGGCGCTCACGCAGCGCTTCGAAATTCACCGGTTTGGTCAGGTAGGCGGTAGGCGCGAGCGGTACGGCCTCACGCACGCTGGTGCTGTCGCCGCGGTTGCTGAGCAAAATGAAGGGAAGCCCGGGGGCCACCGCGCCACGACGCACCTGGCGCAACAGCTCCAGCCCATCCGTACCGGGTAGCTCGCGGCTGGCAATGATCAGGTCGGGGCGATTTTCCAGGGCTTGCAGGGCTTGCTTACCGTCTTCATACACCTCTACCCGGGCGTCGCAACGCACGCTTAGCAGCAGCTGCATCAACAGATCACGGTTCCAGGGGTCTGACTCGGCAATCAAGATCCGAGGCACGGCGGTTGACGGTCCAGTCATCAAACAACCTCCAATGGGCGGTACGGCGGTACCCGGCCACTAGAGATTTATAGGCGGCTATTGTCCGTTGGCCAAATAAAAAACCCGCCTTTTGGCGGGTTCTTCACACTATCAGCCAGGCGCGCCTTACAGCTCGGCGAAGCAGTCTTCAAGAATAGCCAGGCCTTTCTCCAGCTGTTCATCCGGCGCGGTCAGCGGCACGAGAATCCGCAGCACGTTGCCATAGGTACCACATGACAACAGGATCAAACCTTTTTCACGCGCCTTGGCCACAACTTGCGCCACCGCGGCAGCGTTCGGCTTATGGCTGTCGCCACCTTCGAACAGTTCCACGGCAATCATTGCACCCAGGCCGCGTACATCGCCAATCACCGGGTACTTGGCCTGGATGGCACGCAGGCGCGAAGTCAGGTGCTCGGCTACGTCCTGGCAGCGCTGCAGCAGCTTCTCCTCCTCGAACACCTCCATTACCGCCAGCGCGGCGGCGCAGCCCAGCGGGCTACCGGCGTAAGTACCGCCCAGGCCGCCCGGGGCGATGGCGTCCATGATTTCTGCCTTGCCGCAGACGCCGGCGAGTGGGAAACCGCCAGCGATGGACTTGGCGAAGGTGGTGAGGTCTGGCGTTACACCCATTTGCTCCATGGCAAAGAAGGTACCGGTACGGCCGGCACCGGTTTGCACTTCGTCGGCGATCAGCAAAATGCCGTGCTGGTCGCACAGCGCGCGCAGGCGCTTCATGAACTCTTTAGGAGCCACATAGAAGCCGCCCTCGCCTTGCACCGGCTCGATGATGATCGCGGCGATGTCACGGGGCTCAGCGTCGTTCTTGAAGATGCGCTCGATGCTGGCGATGGAATCGTCAACGCTTACGCCGTGGAGCTCGCACGGGAACTGGGCGCGGAAGATACCGCCGGGCATCAGGCCCATGCCGGCCGAGTATGGGACAACCTTGCCGGTGAGGCCCAGGGTCATCATGGTACGGCCATGGTAGCCGCCGGTGAAGGCGATCACACCGGCGCGGCCAGTGGCGGCACGGGCGATTTTCACGGCGTTTTCCACGGCCTCGGAGCCAGTGGTCACCAGCAGGGTTTTCTTGGCGAAATCGCCCGGCACCTTGGCGTTGATTTTCTCGCACAGCTCAACGTAAGGCTCGTAGGCCAATACCTGAAAGCAAGTGTGCGTCAGCTTGTGCAGCTGTGCTTCAACAGCGGCAACGATTTTCGGGTGCAGGTGGCCGGTGTTCAGTACTGCGATGCCGCCGGCGAAATCGATGAACTCGCGGCCTTCCACGTCGGTAACGGTGGAGTTTTTCGCGTGGTCGGCAAAGATCGGGTGAATCTGCCCTACGCCACGTGGAACAGCGGCCATGCGCCGCTGCATCAGGGATTCGTTGGTCTTGCTCATGAAAGCTCCTCAATCGCCGCTCATCGGCGGCGCTGATCAGGATGGCACTGCGACAAGCCTGGGCAGCATGCGATGATCGACTGCCCAGCGGTACTCAGTGCCCAGTTGTGGCTGCCGGCGTTATACGCTCAGGCAGAGGTATTTGATTTCCAGGTAATCTTCGATGCCGTATTTGGAGCCTTCACGGCCCAAGCCGGAGGCTTTCACGCCACCGAACGGCGCCACTTCGTTGGAGATGAGGCCGGTGTTGATACCCACCATGCCGTATTCCAAGGCTTCGGCGACACGGAACACACGGCTGAGGTCGCGGGCATAGAAGTACGAAGCCAGGCCAAACTCGGTGTCGTTGGCGGCCGCAATCACTTCGGCTTCGTCCTTGAAGCGGAACAGCGGCGCCAGCGGGCCGAAGGTTTCTTCCTTGGCCACGGCGGCGGTAGCCGGTACGTTCAGCAACACCGTAGGTTCGAAGAAGTTGCCTTCCATCTGATTGCCGCCAGTAAGCACGGTGGCGCCTTTGCTCAGCGCGTCGGCGATGTGCTCCTTGACCTTGGCCACGGCTTTCTCGTCGATCATCGGGCCGGTGGTGGTGCCTTCTTCCAGGCCGTTACCGATCTTCAGCTTGGCGACGGCTGCCTTGAGCTTCTCGGCGAAAGCGTCGTAAACGCCGTCTTGTACATAGATGCGGTTGGCGCAAACGCAGGTTTGGCCGTTGTTGCGGTATTTGGAAATCATCGCGCCCTCGACGGCCTTGTCCAGGTCAGCGTCGTCGAACACGATGAAAGGCGCGTTGCCGCCCAGCTCCAGAGAGACCTTCTTGATGTCAGCGGCGCATTCGGCCATCAGATGGCGGCCGATGTCCGTGGAACCCGTGAAGGAAAGCTTGCGTACGGTGGGGTTGCTGGTCAGCTCGCTACCCACTTCGCCAGCGCTGCCGGTAACCACGTTGAACACACCCTTGGGGATGCCAGCACGCTCGGCCAGTTCGGCCAGGGCCAGAGCGGAGTAAGGCGTTTGCGACGCGGGCTTGAGCACCATGGTGCAGCCCGCGGCCAAAGCCGGGCCCGCCTTGCGGGTGATCATCGCCGCCGGGAAGTTCCACGGGGTAATCGCGGCGGTCACGCCAATTGGCTGCTTGAGCACGATCAGGCGCTTGTCTGGCTGATGGCCCGGGATCACGTCGCCATACACGCGCTTGGCTTCCTCGGCGAACCACTCCAGGAAGGACGCGGCATAGGCGATTTCGCCCTTGGCTTCGGCCAGCGGCTTGCCCTGCTCCAAGGTCATAAGGCGGCCCAGGTCTTCCTGGTTTTCAAGCATCAGCTCGTACCAGCGGCGCAGTTTTGCCGCGCGCTCCTTGGCCGTCAGCGCACGCCACGCTGGCAGCGCGCGGTCAGCCGCCTCGATGGCGCGGCGGGTCTCGGCCTTGCCCATCTTCGGCACGCTGCCGAGGATCTCACCCGTAGCTGGGTTGTTGACCTTGAGGGTCTGGCCGCTGTCGGCGTCCGCCCAGGCGCCATCTACGTAGGCCTGTTGGCGGAACAATTGGGCGTCTTTAAGCTGCATGTCGGCTCCCTTGGCTGGTTTCGCCTTGACGAAACCCGAAGTGGACGAAGGTTGCCCGAGGCGCGGGCGTTTGAAATCTCAAACGCATCCTAGGATCTGGGGCAGAAAAGGACAATAGCTGTTCGAAAAAAAGAACATGATGTTGAAAGACCGCCGCTGGCCTCCTTCAAGCCGCAGCCCATACACACCGCGAAACGATGCGTAGCTTCTCAGCATAGACGGGCACCGCTGACATGGGTATCATGGCGCCCGCGTTGCACTCGTAGCTCAGCTGGATAGAGTACTGCCCTCCGAAGGCAGGGGTCATGGGTTCGAATCCCGTCGAGTGCGCCATCTTCTTAAAAGGGCTCAGGTGAAAACCTGGGCCTTTTTTTGTGTCCTGAAGTTAGCGCTTCTGAGAGAAGCGCGTTCTAGTCATCTCCTCGCTCGACCGCATCCCGGCCGGTTTTCAGCATGGAGCCCTTTCTAAAGCCAGCCATTGGTATACCCGTGCAGCTGTCGCTTCTGAAGCGGCCTGGTCTTGCTATTCGAGACGAACACAAGGCGATCTGCTTTTTCGAAGCAGCCAGCTTTTCCGGTTAACACCTACCTGCGCCATTTCAGATATTGGATGGCGCCCAGCACGGTTTCAGGTCGGGGGCCAACCTGCGCGCACTCGCGCGTCTTTTATGACTTCGACAGTTTGCCCGCATGAGGTTGTCATTGACGAGAAACGGATCGGCAACGCGTTCAGAAATAATGGCGGTAGCCCGGCGTGGTGCTTGACGCCTTGAATGACTACCTGTGGGTACAAACAGGATGAAGCCGATCCAGAACGGTGTATTGGCCCCTGCTCGCCCATGAGGGACAATGGCCCCTGCTACACGACTCACGGGCCGCAATACCTAGAGACGCTTCATGACCCTTGCCGAGCTTAATCAGATCCTTGCCTGCGGGGAGGACAGCCGTCATCAGTTCAAGCGCGACTTCAGCAATGTCGATGCCTTGGCAGCCGAGCTGGTGGCGTTCGCCAATACGGCCGGTGGCTAACTACTGATTGGGGTAGACGATTCCGGCTCGGTTAGTGGGTTGAGTGGCGCCGACGTTGCGCGGCTCAATCAGCTGCTCTCCAATGCGGCCTCACAGAACGTCCGCCCGGCGATCAATCCATTGTCCACCAACCTCCAGACTGAGCACGGGCTGGTCATGGTGGTGACGGTCGAACAGGGGCTGAACAAACCCTATGTCCACAACCATGCGCGCATCTGGGTGAAGAACGGCGCCGACAAGCGCCGGGTGACGGCTCGTGAAGAACTGCAGCGTTTGTTCCAGCAGGCCGGGCTGGTGTGCGCCGATGCCGTACCGGTTGCGGGCAGCAGCACGGCGGATATCGATACCGAGGCGCTTGGCGAGTACTTCGAACGACGTTTTCGGCAAAGCCCTGAGCAGGCAGGCTTGGAAACCGCCCGCATTCTGGAAAATCTCGGCTTGGCTAGTGGCGTACGCCCAATCTTGCCGGGTTGCTGCTGTTCGGCCAGGCACCACATCGCCTGTGCCCTGCGATTGATATCAAAGCCGTAGCGTTTCCGGGGACAGTGCTGCACGACCGCCACTACCTCGACAGCGAGGACATCGACGGCAACCTGCAGGAGCAGTACCGCCGCAGCCTGGCCTTCATCAAGCGCAAATTGCGCCATGTGCAGCGCCAGCAAGGCTTCAATACACTCGGCCAGCTGGAAGTGCCGGAAGAGGTTTTCGAGGAGTTGCTGGTCAATGCCCTCATCCATCGCGACTATTTTGTCAGTGCCTCCATCCGGATCATGATCTTCGCCGACCGGATCGAACTGATCAGCCCAGGGCATCTGCCGGATGTGCTCGATACGGAGAAAATTCGATTCGGCCTGTCCAACCGTCGTAACCCGACGCTCGCCTCCCATGCCGTGCACATCCTGCCCTATCGCGGTTTGGGCACAGGCATTCCGCGCGCAATTGACGCTTGGCCAATGATCACGCTGGACGACGACCGCCAAGGTAACCAATTCAAGGTGGTAATTCAGCGGCCCGTTGAAAGCGGGCCTCTTTTGGGACCAAGTCGGGACTAAGTCGGGACCAAGTCGCGGCTGAGTCATCATCTGGTAAAAAGGAAGCAGGGGATCGTCCGTCCTTGCAGGAGGAGCAGGTCACACTGCTGTACAGGATGACCGGCAACTACGCCGCGCCCGAGCTGATGGCCTTCGTAGGGCGCAGCAACCGTACCAAGTTCCGTGAGCAGGTTTTGGCCCCGCTGCTGGCGCTTGGCTTGATAGAGATGACAACTCCGGACAAGCCCAACAGCAGCAAGCAACGCTATCGCCTGACCGCAGCCGGCCGCGCGCTAAGGGCCGAACAAAGCAGCCCGGACGAATGACCAAGATAACTATCATGATGCGCCGGCGCAATCCGGCGCTTGCAAATCTTTAGCAACGACACGTCAGCGTCGAGCAGCAAGCCGACCTCGCCACGAGTAGCCGGCAGGAATGCCTGAACCAAGCCATTCTTGAGCTGTGCGCCAGCGTCGCGGGTGATTACGGGACAGCCTGCTATAAGCGAGCCCGGCGTTTTAAGCATGTCGCGCAAGACGCGCCCCATCTTCTGAAAAGAGCCCAGACAAAAACCCAAGCCCTTTTTATTCGCTACCCCTTCACTGCTGCCCCACCGCCCCCATCAAAAACTGCGCGAACTGCTCGACTGTCATCTTCTGCCCATTGAAGTCCACGTTCCCCGCCTCGTAGCGCAGCGACGATACGATGTTCTCGCCCTCCAACTTCGCCAGCCCTTGCAACGTAGCCATGGTGGCGGCGAGGTTAGCGGCGCCGTCGGCGTTGCTTTTAAGCGAGGTTGGGTCCGTCAGGCCGCCGAGTTGGCCTTGGACGGTTACCAGGTCGCGGATGGTGCCTTTGGCCACGGACAGTTTGGCGTCAATGGTAGAGACCATCTGGGACGCGAGCAGCGCCGGCGGCAGGTCCAGGTCAGCGGGGCGCAACAGGTCCACTGACACGGCCAAGTGGCTTTCACCGTTGGCGGTTTTCAGCCCAAGTGGTTGCAGTTCCACATGGGGGCGGCCATCCAGAAGCTTTTCAAGGTTGGCCTGTAGGTCTGCCTGCTGCGTGGGGGTCAGTTGCAATCGCAGGGGCACCTGCGCCTGGGCCGCCGCCGCGGCCTGGGGCGCGACCACTTGCTGATAGAAGCGCGTGAGGTTACGGCTGGCGTCGATGTCCAGGTTATCGAACACCCAGCGCATCTGCCCGCTGCCGATGGGCTTGTCAGCGATAGTGATAGCATCGAAGCGGTAATCGCCGGAGCCTTTGAGCTTGCCGCTCAGTTCTTCGAGGGAGCCCGCGGCGGTGAGGTTATCGATCTTGAACAGAGGCTTGCCGGGCGCGGTGGCGGTCATGCGATCGATGCGCAGCGTGCTGTTGCCCAGGTAGAAATCCGACACACCCTTGATACCCCCGGTGTGGATGTTCAAACCCTCCATCAACAAGGTCATCGGCCGGGCGGGATCGTTGGCCGTGAATTCGAAACGGTCCGTGTGAGCGTCCACCTCCAGCTTCTTCGCGTCGAGGCTCCCTCGCTGCATGGCCTCCATGCCGGAAAACTTGAAGGTACCCTGCGTGCCTTGCCATTGGCCCGGCAGCATCCTCACCCGGCTTTCAATGTTGCGGGTATAGCTGATAGCGCTCTGCGCCTGAATGGGCGATTCGCCTTCGGCCGTGCCGAATAGTTGCGTCAGGCCACTGCTTTGCAATTGTGCGTCCATCGCAACCATCACGGGCAGCAGCTTCAGCTGTTTGACACGCGACCACGGGAAGGGCCCGTGCTCGATCTGGGCCACCGCATCGGCTTGCAACGGCTGCCCGCCATTGAACCCAGGGGTTTGCACGGTCATTACGTAGTGCGCGGTACTGGTGAAAAGCCTGCGCTCGAAGCTGGTCATCTCTACCTTGCCCGTGCCGCCATATGCCGCCAACGCCTCTTGGAGTTGCTTGTTGCCATCGACCATCTGCTGGCGCAGCAGAGGCTCGACTTGCGTCCCTGTGTACCAGGCCACGCCGGTGGTGCCCGCGGCGAGAACGATCAACGCGCCGACGGCAACGGAAAGGGTTTTGCTCATGGGAAGTGCTCCTTGCAGTAAGCCGCACAGCTTTTCATGAAACGGTGCTGAAGGCACGAGTGGCGTTCTGTTCAGAGGCAATAACTGCCTTGGATCAATATCCGGATGTGTCAGTAAAGGCACAGTGTGAGGGGGGAGGCGTGGCGGCGTTGGCACAGCGCCTCGCCCCCCGCTCCGCTTCCCGCCCGTCCCAGAGCCTTCCACGTGGCCTGGCGCGAGGCTTGCTCGACAGGCAGTGCGTCGAGACGCGCGTTGTTTACAGATCCCCTCAAAGGAACGATCCATGACTAAAACAATGAAAGCCGCCGTCGTTCATGCCTTCGGGCAACCGCTGTCCATCCGTGAAGTCGCGGTGCCGCAGCCTGGCCCCGGGCAGTTACTGGTGAAGATTGCCGCCTCTGGCGTCTGCCATACCGACTTGCATGCCGCCGAGGGCGACTGGCCGGTCAAACCCAACCCGCCGTTTATTCCAGGCCACGAAGGCGTTGGCCATGTGGTGGCGGTAGGCGCTGGCGTTAAACATGTGAAGGAAGGGGACCGGGTGGGGGTGCCGTGGCTGTATTCCACCTGCGGCCACTGCGAGCACTGCCTGGGGGGCTGGGAAACCTTGTGCGAAACCCAGCAGAACACCGGCTATTCGGTAAACGGAGGCTTTGCCGAATATGCCTTGGCGGACGCCAACTATGTTGGCCGCCTGCCAGACAATGTAGGTTTCGTAGAGATCGCCCCTGTCCTCTGCGCTGGCGTGACCGTGTACAAGGGCCTGAAGATGACCGAGACCAAACCCGGCCAATGGGTAGTGATCTCCGGCATTGGTGGCCTTGGCCATATGGCGGTGCAATACGCCAAGGCCATGGGCATGAACGTAGCGGCCGTGGACATCGACGACGGTAAGCTGGACCTGGCCCGCCGCCTGGGCGCCGAGGTCACCGTGAACGCCCGCGAGATGGACCCGGCACGCTACCTCAAGGAGCAGATCGGCGGCGCCCATGGCGCGTTGGTCACGGCGGTATCGCCCAAGGCCTTCGAACAAGCCATGGGCATGACCCGCCGGGGTGGCACCATTGCCCTCAATGGCCTGCCACCCGGGGATTTCCCGCTATCGATCTTCGACATGGTGCTCAATGGCACCACGGTAAGGGGTTCTATCGTGGGCACCCGCCAGGATCTGCAAGAGGCTCTGGACTTCGCGGGTGAAGGCAAGGTGCAGGCAACGGTCAGCACCGATCGGTTGGAAAACATCAACGGCGTGTTCGAGCAAATGCGCCAAGGCAAGATCGAGGGCCGCGTGGTGATCGATATGCAGTAGGCGCGCCGTGATGCCAGCGCCGCGGCTGAGTCACCGCGGCGCTGGTAGCTCGTTTCATATCAGCAGAATGTAACCCATCAGCATCAGCGGCCAGGCCACCAAGGGGCTGAAGACCCAGCGCCAGGCCAGCGCTCGCGGATCAAACCCCACCCCATGCACGAAGCCGGCGCTGATGCCCCACATCGCCAAGGCCAGCAGGCCGTGGCTGTAGTGCCCATCCGCGTCCAGCAGGGCCAGTGGGTGTAGCAACATCACCAGACTCAAGGGCCCCGCCAGCAGCATGGACAGTGCGCGGCTGGGCGTCGAGCCAAGGCTACGGGCGACTACCGACCTAGCGTTCATCCTGAACGTCCTGATCCAGGCAACCGGCCCCCTCCAGCCACAGGGCATTGATGATTCCAAAACTGCAGGCGAGCAATACGCCAAGTATCCAGGCGAAATACCACATGGTCAGGCTCCTCAATACAGGCCGTGGGGGTTGCGGTCGATGTGCGCGGGGGTGACCTTGCCCCAGAGCTTCCAGTAGCACCACAAGGTGTACAGCAGAATGACGGGCACGAAGATCCCCGCCGCGACAGTCATGATGCTTAGCGTGGTACGGCTGGACACCGCGTCCCACACGGTAAGGCTGGAAGCGGGATCGATGCTTGAAGGCATCACGAAAGGAAACAGCGCAAAGCCCGCGGTGCAGAGCGTGCCAACGATGGACAGGGCAGTACCGAGGAAGGCTATCGCCCCTCGCCTCAATGATGCGGCCAGTAACGCCAGGCAGGCCCCTGACACACCCAGCAATGGCGCCACCGCGGTATAGGGATACAGGCGATAGTTAGCCATCCAGCCAGGGTTGCCGCTTTGAACGTACTTGGCCATGGGATTGAGTGCGGCGCCCAGATCCAGCCCTTGGCCCAGCACCAGCCCTTGAATCGAACCGGTCGCCAGCCACGCGCCGGCGCCAATGAAGGCCGCGACATAAAGCGCGCCGAACCCCAGTACCCCGCGGCGAGCCCGTTCGGCGAGTGCCCCGTCGGTGCGGATCATCAACCAGCTGCCACCGTGGGCCGCGAGCATCGCCAGGCTGACCACGCCCGCCAGCAACCCGAAGGGGCTTAGCAGCTGCCAGAAGGTGCCGTGGTAACTGGCCCGCAGTGTGTCGTCGAAGCGAAACGGCACACCCAGCAGCAAGTTGCCGAAGGCCACCCCGAACACCAGCGAGGGCACCAGGGCCCCTGCCCACAAGCCCCAGTCCCAACTTTGCCGCCAGCGGGTGTTTTGCACTTTGCTGCGGTAGTCGAAGCCGACCGGCCGCACGAACAGGGCGAACAGCACCAGCAATAGCGCCCAGTAAAAACCGGAGAACGCTGCCGAGTACACCAGCGGCCACGCCGCGAACAACGCGCCGCCGGCGGTGATCAGCCATACCTGATTGCCATCCCAGTGCGGGGCAATGGCATTGATCACCACCCGCCGCTCACGGTCATCGCGGCCAACCAAGGGTAATAGCAGCATCGCACCCAGGTCGAAACCATCCGCCACGGCGAAGCCGATCAGCAGCACTCCCACGATTACCCACCACAGCAGTTTCAGCGTTTCATAATCAAACATGTCAGGCACCTCAGGCAGCAGCCAGCGTGTCGGTCGGGGTAGGCACGGGCGCCGGCCGGTGCCCCTGCTCGAAGTGGTAGCGGCCTGTGTGCAGGCTGCTCGGGCCCAGGCGAGCGAATTTGATCATCAGGTACATCTCGATGACCAACAGCACGGTGTAGAACGCTACCAGCGCCAGCAGCGAGCCCCATACGTCCGCGGAGGTAAGGGTGGAGGCCGACAGGTGCGTCGGCAGTACTTCACCGATGGACCACGGCTGCCGGCCATGCTCGGCCACGTACCAGCCGGTTTGTGTGGCAACCCACGGCAGGGGCAGGCTGAACAGCGCCCACTTGAGCAGCCAACGCCGGCGGTGTTCTGTTTTCTGAGCAGAGGCCCAGAACGCGCAAATGAACAACGCCAGCATCAATACGCCGCTCAAGACCATCATGCGGAAGGTCCAGAAGATCGAAGCCACGCCTGGGATCGAATCCAGGGCCGCTTGCTTGATCTGTTCGTCGTTGGCGTCCACCACCCGATCGGTGTATTTCTTGAGCAACAGGCCATAGCCCAGGTCACCTTTCACCACGTCGAACGCTTCGCGCGTTTCTGTGCTGCGGTCACCGGCGCGCAATTTGCCAAGCAGCGCGTAGGCGGTCATGCCGTTGCGGATGCGCCCCTGATGCTCAGCAACGAGGTCCTTGATGCCGGTTACGGGTGTATCCAGCGAGCGGGTCGCGATGATGCCCATCACATAAGGAATCTTCACGGCATAGTCAGTGCGTTGCTCAGCCTGGTTCGGCAGCCCGAACAACGTGAATGCCGCCGGCGCCGGTTCGGTTTCCCACTCGGCTTCTATCGCCGCGAGCTTGGTTTTCTGTACGTCGCCGATTTCATAACCGGATTCATCGCCAAGCACGATAACCGACAGGATGGAGGCGAGGCCGAAGGCTGACGCGATAGCGAACGAACGCCGGGCGAACGCGATATCCCGCCCTTTCAACAGGTAGAAGCTGGAAATCGCCAGCACGAACACCGCGCCTGTCACATAGCCGGACGCCACCGTGTGCACGAACTTCACCTGAGCGACCGGGTTGAACACCAGCGCTGAAAAACTGCTGAGTTCCATGCGCATGGTTTCGTAGTTGAAGATTGCCCCTACCGGGTTTTGCATCCACCCGTTGGCGATCAAGATCCACAGCGCCGAAAGGTTCGAGCCCAGCGCCACCAGCCAGGTCACAGCCAAGTGTTGGAGACGGGACAAGCGATCCCAGCCGAAAAAGAACAGGCCGATGAAGGTGGACTCGAGAAAGAATGCCATCAGCCCTTCGATGGCCAGCGGCGCGCCGAAAATATCACCCACGTAATGGCTGTAATAAGCCCAATTGGTACCGAACTGAAACTCCATCGTAAGCCCGGTGGTAACACCCAGCGCGAAGTTGATGCCGAACAACTTGCCCCAGAATTGGGTCATGTCCTTGTAAACCCGCTTGCCAGTCATGACATACACCGACTCCATGATGGCCAGCAGGAACGTCATGCCCAAGGTGAGCGGCACGAAGAGAAAGTGGTACAGCGCCGTCATGGCAAACTGTAGCCGGGAAAGGTCGACAACCGATTCGGTAATCATCGTTGAGGTTTCTCGGGAGAGTCGGAAACAGAGCCAAGCATGTGCTGGCCGACTTTTGCGTTATCGCCCGCGATGGGCGCCGGTGCCTCGAACCACAGGGCTCGGATACCCAGGAGCAGAACCAGCTTGAGCAGCAGGATCACGGTGATTTCCCGGGCCAAAGGCTTTTTGAGAACGTCGAAATGTGCGGCCATGACGGATACTCTTGGGGGTGCGGGCATTGTGCTCGGCGGCGTTGCGGCCACGTTGACCTGCGTCAATTTCTACCGTGGCGCCGCTGCGGCAGGGTGCCGCAGCCCCCTTCCCGAGGACCTTTCTTCAGCGCAACGGGCCTAAGCCCCATGCCCGACCGGAAGCCATCACCATGAGCCTGCTCGACCGCGTTTACCGAACGCTGAACCCTGAAGCGAACCCGGCGCTGGAAACCGCCTTTGAGCGCAGCGAAGGGCAATTGCCCACGCTATGGCTACTGGGCAAAACCGGCGCGGGGAAATCCTCGCTGGTACGCGCACTCACCGGCCTGGACCAGGTGGAGATCGGCGCGGGGTTCCGGCCGTGCACCATGGCCTCTTCCCGCTACGCCTACCCCACCGGCACGCCGGTCATGGCCTTTCTGGACACACGGGGGCTGGCGGAGGCTGATTACAACGCCGAGGAAGACCTGGCCAATCTCGAGCAGAACAGCCATGCGCTGATCGTGGTGATGAAAGCCGAAGACCCGGAACAGTCGCAGGTATTGCGGGCCCTCAAGCAGATCCGGCGCTCCGGCAAGATTCGTGAAACCCTGCTGGTGCATACCGGTGTGCGACAGATCAGCGATCCGGATGAGCGCGAGCGCTGTATCGCCCGCAACCAGCAGCAGATGGAGCAAGCCTGGGGGCGCGTGGAAGGCGTACCGGTGGATTTCCTTGGCGAGGACGGCCACCCATATGGGATCGAAGCCCTTACCGAAAAACTGGGCGAGCGCATGCCGATCATTACCGAGCTGTTCGACACCCGAAGCCACGCGGACGTGGAAGAGCGCAATTTCCATCGGTTGAAAAAAGAAGTGATGTGGTACGCCGGCGCGGCGGGCGCGGCTGATGCCCTGCCGGCGGTGGGATTGGTGGCCGTGCCGGCGCTGCAATTGAAAATGTTGCACAGCCTGGCCAACCAATATGGCCTGAGCTACAACCGACGGCTGCTGGCTGAGTTCGCCGCGGCGCTGGGCACAGGCTTCGGCCTTCAGTACGCCTCGCGGCTGGGGCTGCGCCAGCTGATGAAGCTGATCCCGGTGGTAGGCCAGACCGTAGGCGGTGCCTCGGCGGCCGTGGCCAGTTATGGGTTTACCTACGCACTGGGGCGCGCGGCCTGCATGTATTTCTATCGGCTGTCACGGGGCGAGCCCATCACCGCCGCCGAAGTGCAGGCGCTGTACAAACAAGCCTTTGAACACATTCTGCCGGTGGCCCGCAATGAAAAGAACCTTTAGCGGCCTGGCTGCCCTCACTCGGCTGTCTGACCGGGTGATGCCTTATGCGCTGCTGTCCGTGGTGCTGCCGGTGTTGGTACTGGCCGGTTTCGGCCTGTACGCCGTGGTGCGTTACGGCTACATCCTGCACCTGATCATGGTGCTGCTAGCCTGTACCTTGCTAACCAGTGTGGGCCTGCTGCTCGCCCGCCGCCGGTTCGGGCAACGGGTGGGCCCGGCAGTGAAAGAAGCGCTGGAAGCCGCCCCCCGCACGCCCGACTACTGGCGCGCGCAGGACCGAGAAGTGCAGCAGGCGCTGATCCCGGAACTGAAGGAGCTGGTGGCGGCGGATTTCCCCTGGCAGGCCTTGCCGCAAACCGGCCTTGCGGTGATACGCCTGGTCGCGGCGCGCTATGACGAGCGTTCCGCCCGCGCCCACTGGGCTTTTACCGCGCCTGAGTTACTGGCGATCGTGGAGCAGGTGAGCCGGCGTTATCGGCGCGTGCTCAAGGCGCACGTGCCTGGCGTGGAGCACTTGCGAATCTCCACGCTGATGAACCTCAATGAACAAGTGGAGCGGTATGGACCGCTGGCGCGAAAGGTGTTCAACCTTTACCGAGCGGCCCGTTTGATTTCGCCGCAAGGGCTGGTGGCCGAAGCGCTGACCCAGATCCGTGGCGAAGTGTTCAGTGGCCTGAGCGATGAGCTGCAAAGCCGCCTTAAATATTTGCTGTTGATGGAAGTGCTACGGGCGGCTATCGACCTGTATGGCGGGCATTTCCGACTGGATGATGATCAGCTGCAACAGGCCCGCGTGACCACTCGCGATGAGGAACGCAAGGCGCCACCACTGGACCCGGTACGCATCGGGCTGGTTGGCCAAGTAGGCGCCGGGAAGTCATCGTTGATCAATGCGCTAACCGGCAGCTTGAATGCCGAAGTGAGCGCGCTGCCAGCCACCGATGGCGTGGCCGTGTATGAGTGCGCGATCAAGGGCGCGCCCGACATCCGCCTGATCGACCTGCCCGGGTTGGACGGTACCGAAGCTGTGGAGAAGCTCGTGTTCAAGGAAGCGCGCGAATGCGACCTGCTGTTGTGGGCGCTGAAGGCTAACCAGCCGGCGCGAGCGCTGGACCGGCAGTTTCGGGAGAAGTTGAAAGCCTGGTTCGCCCGCCCTGAAAACCTTGGCCACGAACCGCCGGCGATCCTCGCCGTGCTCACCCAGGCGGACCGGCTGGTGCCGGGTGGCAGCTGGCCTGCGGGCAGCGCGTTGGAGGACGGCAGCAAGGCCGCGCGGGCAGTACAGGAGGCCGGCGCGTATAACAGCCAGCTGCTGGACCTGCCCGAGTGGGTAGGCGTGGCGTTGCCGCAGCACCAGCCCGCATACGGCCTGGCCGAGTTGCAGCAGGGGCTACAGGCGCTGTACGCCAAGGCTGTGAACGTGCAACTCAACCGCCGCCGGCGCGAAGCCGGCGGGTTTTCGGTCAGCCGCGAGCTGGAGCGGATCAAGCGCGGCGCCAAGGGTGTGTTCAGTTTGTTGCGCTAGCCCTTATTCGCGAGCTCCGCCTGCGGCTTCGGCGGATGGCCGCCCCCGTGCTCCGACAGTAGCCGGTGTGCCTTCCCAACCGCCGCCCAGCGCCAGGAACAGGCTGATCTGCTCCATGGCCACGCGGGTATTCGCTTCCGCCAGCTGCGCTCGAGCCGTGGTGTAGGTACGGGTGGCCTGAAGGTCTTCAAGGAACGACTGGCGGCCCGCGAGGTAGAACTGATGGGTTTGGTCCGCCGCCTGGTGGGCGGAACGCTCGGCGTCGGCCAGCGCATCCCTTCGCTCCAGCGCCGCAGCATAGCTGGAAAGGCTGGTCTGGGCCTCACGTACCGCGTTGAGCACCACCCCGTCGAAACTTGCCAGCGCCCCCTGAGTGGCTGCCTCCGCTTCGCGTATGCGGGCGCGAGCCCCATTGGTGGGAATCGTCCAGCTGATCAGCGGGCCAAAGCCCCATCGATTGGTGGAAGGGTCGCCCAGTTCGTCGAGAATACCTACCGTGCCTACCGTCGCACCGATGCTGATGTCGGGGTAAAGCTGACCGGTCGCCACGCCAATACGTGCGGTGGCGGCTGCCAACTGACGTTCCGCGCGGCGTACGTCGGGCCGGCGCTTGAGCAGCGTGGCGCCGTCCCCTACCGGCAGTAGCTGAGCGATATGGGGCAGCTCGGCGCAGTCCCCTGCCCCGGCAGGCAATTGCTCCACGGGTTTGGCCAGCAGCATCGACAGCCGGTACAGCCCGGCGGCGCGCTCGGCCTGGTAACGGGGCAACTCCGCTCGCAGGGATTTGAACTGTGTCTGTGTGCGCGTCACTTGGGTTTCGTCGCCACGGCCTGCATCTCGCAACCGCTGCGCCAGGTTCACGCCCTGTTGCTGAAGGTCCAGCGAATGCAGCGCGATGTCGCGCTCTTCATTGGCAGCGCACACCTGGGTGTACGCCCTCACCACGTCAGCCACCACGGTGATGCGCGCGGTGTCGGCGGCGGCCTGGGCGGCATCGGAGTTGGCGTTCGCCGCTTCCACGCCCCGCTTGAGCGTACCCCACAGGTCGAACTCGTAAGACGTTCTGATCGACGCGGCGCCGATGTTCGCGACAGGGACTTTTTCAGCAAGCAGGAAGGCCTGGCCGGACTCCTGCAACCGCTGCGCCTCGGCGCTCACGCTGGCATTGAAGCCGCCTTCAGCTTCGGCCTGTTCGGTCTGGAAGCGGGCCCGCGCAATGTTCGCGGCCGCTTCGCGCAGGTCTGTGTTGGACGCCAATGCCTCTCGCACCAGTTGATCCAGGCGCGGATCATGATACAGCTGCCACCAGTTGGCGGGCACCGGCGCGGACACCACGTTGGGGTTGCCTTCGCCCAGCTTCGCCTGAAGGTCTGGCCGATTCACGGCGGCCGTGTCGGGCAACTGGTAATCCGGGCCTACGGTTTGGCAGGCGGCAAGGCTTGCCAGCGCGGCGAGCGCCAGGGCGCGCAGGGCAATGCTCATTGGGCCGCTCCTTGCTGGCCTGCCGCCGGTGCGTCGTCGAGCAATGAAACCGTGGCCGTACGCCCGGCGATCATGCGAAAGTCCGCCGGCACCTGGTCGAACGCGATCCGCACCGGGATGCGCTGGGCCAACCGTACCCAACTGAACGCCGGGTTCACGTTTGGCAGCAGGTTACTGCCGCTGCTGCGGTCGCGGTCTTCGATGCCCGCCGAGATGCTTTGTACGGTTCCGGTCAGCCGCGCGGTGTCGCCCATCACGCGAATGTCCACGGCTTGGCCGATGTGGATATGCGGCAACTTGGTTTCTTCGAAATACCCATCGATGTGATAGGAGTCGCTGTCCACTACCGAAAGCACGGGCCGGCCGGCCGCCACGAACTCATGCTCGCGCGGGGCGCGGTCGTTGACGTAGCCGTTCACCGGGCTGCGGATCACAGAGCGGTTCAGGTTCAGCTGGGCGGCATCCACGGCCACTTGTGCCTCGAGTACCGCTGCCTGGGCACGCGCCTCGCGGGACTGGCTTTCTTCCAGTTGCTCCTTGGCCACCAGATTGCCCAACCCACGGTTACGGCGGTTCTCCCGTTGCGCCTGGGCAAGGCTTTCCTTGCGATCGGTCAGCCCCGCCTGGGCTTGGCGAAGGGCAAGGCGGAAGCGGTCCTGGTCGATGGTGAACAACACGTCGCCACGCTTCACCAGTTGGTTGTCGTGCACCGGTACCTGTTCGATCAGGCCGGAAACGTCCGGCGCGATCTGCACGATGTCGGCGCGGATATGGCCGTCTCGGGTCCAGGGGGCGAACATGTAGTACATCACCATGCGCCACACGAGCACTGCGGCGAGGGCGACTACGATCAAGGTCAACACAAAGCGACCAAACGTCAACAAGGGTTTTTTCATGTCATCAGGCTTCGGCAGATTACGTCTACCGCGCTGAGCAGCACGGTGTAGAGGGCAATGTTGAAAAGCGCCCGGTGCCAGACCAGGCGATAGAAGTGCATCCGGTTAAGCACGGCATGCACGCCAAGGAACAGCACGTAGGCAATAGCCATGATGCCGAGCAACGTGGGCAGGAAGATCCCGCCGATATCCAGTTCACCGATCACAATGGGGCTCCATCGATACCATACGGCGGTTGCTCCTCGGCGTGATCGCCTTCCACCACCACTTCGGTGCCAGGCAACAGCGCCAGGCGCAGCCCACTCAGGGCTAGCAACAAGTGGGGGCAGGCCTCAGCATCCAGGCAGGCGCTGAGCGCCCTGCGCGCCCGGTCCATGGTTTTAAGAATGTTCATGGGCGCCGGTAGCCGTTCGCCCGCCTTGAGGTTGGCGGCAAAATACCCGGCCACCTCAGTCACAACCTGCTTGAGCAGTACCTGGGCGCTGCTGTCGACCCGAGGCGCATACGCAAGGATATCCAGCAGATTGAGCGCTACCCGCACGTCACGCAGGGCACCACCGGTGTCCTGGCCCACCTGGCCAAGGCGCGGCAGTAGCTGCATCAGGCGGTCGAGCAGGCGCACGGCCATGTGGCGGTGTTCCTGAAGCGTGCCGGGCTCGCCCAGGCGGGTGATGTCCTCCCAGCCGAAACGCGTGAGGCGGCGGGCGGCCGCCTCGGTGCCGAAGGGGCGAACCACGAGGGTCCAGCAGAAGGCAAACAACAACCCCGCCGGCCCGGCGATATTGCCATTGATGAAACTCATGAAGTCGGCGTCGTACTGGCTCTGGATGCTGATGAAGGTCGAACTGTTGACGATCGTCAGCAGCGTTCCCAGATAGAACTTCGGTTGCACCGTGAGTGCGCCGATCCAGATGAAAGGCACCGCGAACGCCAGCACCAGCATGGCGAAATCGTGCAGGTTGGGCAGCACCAGGAACAGGTACAGGCCAGACAGCACCACAGACACGAGGGTCCAGAAGAAGAACCGGTAGATCTGCGGGGCGGGGTCGTCCATCGAGGCGAAGAAGCTGCACGAAACGGCCGCCAGGATGACCGCGCTGGCGCCGTCGGCCCAGCCGGTGAGTATCCAGATGGTCGATGCGGCCGCGATCGCGGTAACCGATGACATGGCGGAATAGAGCATCAGGCCGCGGTCGAAGAACGGGGTCAGACGGCCCAGGCGCCAATGCCGGTATACGGCTTTCCAGGGTTCACGCTGCTCATCGCGGATCGCCACGTGCAGCGTACGGCAGTCCTGCCACAGGTCGGCCCATTCTTCGAGGCGATACAACGCATTGGCCAGCAGCAGTTGCTGCCGCTCCGCCAAGGCCTCCGGCGCGGGACGTACCTGATCGATGTGATCATGCAGGGCCTTCCACGCCGCCTCGCTGGGGTGGTCGGCGCTGGATTGCAGCCATTGCCGGGCATGCTCAAGCACGGGGGCCATGCGGGCAGAGAGTTCCGGGGTGCGGCGTTCCAGCGCCACGAGCGCGTCGTCCAGTGCATCGATGGTGGGTAACAGGTGGATCATCCGCCCACGCAACTCCTTGCGGTTGCGCACGCTTTGCGGCGTAGCGCCTTCGTGAGGCAGTTGCCCGATCATTTGCTCCAGTGAGTTGAACGTCACCACCATGGACGCCCGCAGCGGCCCTACCTCCTCGGCACTGACGCCGCGCGACAGGTAGCGCAGGCTATAGGCATCCGCCTCGGTGAACCATTTGTCCAGCGCGCCGGCCACCACAGGCGCGAGCCGGCGTGGCCAGAAGATAGCGCCCACCACGGCGGCGCACACGATGCCGATGAAGATTTCCTGGGTACGCGCTGAGGCTACGTCGAACACCGCCGAGGGGTTATCCACTACCGGCAGGGCGATCATGGGCATGGTGTAGCCTGCCAACATCAAGGCATAGAAGTTGGCGGTGCGCAGGTGCAGAGACAGGAACAACAACGTGCCCGTCCATAGCGACACCACGATCACCAGCAATACGGGGGCCTGCACAAACAGCGGCACCAGCAATACCGCCGCGCTCGCGCCCAGCAGTGTCCCGAGGAAGCGGTACACAGCCTTGGAGCTGGTGGGCCCCACGTAAGGGCTGGACACGATATAAACCGTGGCCATGGCCCAATAAGGCCGAGGCATTTCCAGCTTCAACGCGACGTAGAGGGCAAGCATCGAAGCGCAAAACGTGCGCACGCCATACCACCAGTCCCGGGCGGGCGGAAGATCGCTGAAAAAACCCTTCAAGAAGCCCATACGGCGGACCCCTGCCCTGCTTCTTCAAATGCCCGCACCACCCGCAGCGCGGCTTCAAGATCAGCTTTGTCCACGTTTTTAAGCACATCGCGGCGCAGCCGTACCAGTTCACCCTCGATGGCTTCGGCCAGCTCCCGCCCTTGCGGTGTGAGGCTCAGCGCCTTGGCGCGGCGGTCGGTGGTGTCTTCGGTGCGCAGCACAAAGCCTTGCGCGCAAAGCTGATCGAGCAGCCGTACCAAGGACGGGCTTTCCAATCCGGAAGCATGGGCCACGGTCACCTGCCGCACCCCGTCGCCCAAGCGCACGATGGCCAGCAGCGGTACCGCGCAGGCCTCGGAGATGCCGTAGTTGGCCAGGGTGGTCTGGCAGATACGCCGCCAATGCCGGGCGGCGACTACCATGCCACTACTGATGTTGAGCTGGAGCTTGTCGAGAGTGTTCACAGGCGCCACATAATTGATAGGTTGCTAACTATCAATATTCGATCAGGCTTGAAGTGTAGTCAATAGTTACAAATTGCCACGGCGATGGATGGCCCCACCAAACGTTCTCGCAGGCAAAAAAACGGCCTCAGATGAGGCCGGTTTCTTCGTCATTGATCAGCCGGCTTAGCCCGCCGAGGGCTTCACGCGCCTGAGTACGGTCCATCAGCTTGGCCTGTGCGGCCGGCGGCAGGTCGGTGATCCGGATTACCCCTCTGCTGGTAAGCAACTGGATGAGGTCGTCGAGCACCCGCACCATGTCCAGGTCGCTTTGTTGCAAAGCCTTGAGGCTGGATTCCACGGCCTCGCTGCTGAACCAGGCCTGGATATCCAGGTGGTCGGCGGCGAGGGTTTCGGTGTAACCGGGAAACTCCGTGGGCTGCACCCGAGCGAGGCGGCCTTCGACGTTGCGCTGGACGTAAAACATCTATGAACCCTCTTGTTCGGCGTTACGCCATTGGCCCGGCAACAGCATAAGCCATTGCCGGGCCACGGGCATCAGGCGTGGTCCACCTTAATGTGGGTGTCGGCGCCGGCTACCAGGCTCTTGAGCGCATCGTAGCCGATGCCGGAGACCTTGATGCTCACGTCGGCTGCCGTGGCGTTGGTAGTAGCCGAGGCGGTGGAACTGAGCTTGCCGGCGCTGCTGACCAGCAGGGTTGCGGTGCCATCGCTGTCCTTGCCTACCTGCAGGTACTGGGTGAGGTCATTGCCGTGGCCGGACAGCAAGTCACTCAAGTCGATCACATCGCCTTCGCTGGTGTTGAAGTCGGTGATCGTACTGGTACCGGAGTCGCCCTTCACGAACATGAAGGTGTCGGCGCCCGTGCCACCGGTAAGGGTGTTGCCAGTGACGTTGTCACTGCTACCGCCCAACAGGATGTCATTGCCCGCCCCGCCGTTCAGGATGTCGTTACCACCCTGGCCGAAGAGGAGGTCGTTGCCATCGCCGCCCAGCAGGGTGTCGTTACCGCCCGACCCCGTACCGGTCAGCTTGGCGATATCCGCCACGTGTTCGGTAACGTACTGGTGCAACGCCGAGTCGGTAACGGTAGTTACCTTGGTCACGTTGGACACATACGAACGCAGTGCTTCGACACCCTCGTTGCTGTAGCCGGTGAGGCTGATGGCATCACCGAAGATGATGTCATCGCCCCCGTTGCCGCTGATGGTGTCATTGCCAGGCGCGATAGCGACGTTATGGCCAAGGACGGCGTCGGCCAGCTTCGTAGGGTCGACGTTGTCCTGAACCTTGCCATCGCTATCGTATGGAACGAGCTTGGCGGCGGTGATCGACGAATTGATGCCGATTGCCTCGATCGTCGGGCTCACCGCGTGCAGGGCAGCGTAGGCGGATTTGGCATCCGCAGTTGCCGCGGCTGTATTACCGGTGTTTGCTCCAGTGCTGTCCGTCACATCGTAGGTGCCGTTGCCCTCGGCGTGGACCTTGCCAATAACCGTCGAAACCCACCCTGCATGCCTGCCACTTACATATGCCCACTGCAGGACGTTGCCCGACTGGTCAATGATCGTCAGGCTGGTGCCGCCAACGTTCTTAGTAACCGTTGCCCCAGAACCAATGGTGTAATTCGTCGTCTTGACCAGGTCATCAAGGGAGTAGGACTTCGAATTCCATGTATAAATCGTAGGGTTGGCGTTCTGGTAAGTGTTCGGCTCGCCGTCGGTAATGAAATACGTCAGGTTCGTGGCATTGGTGTTGCTGGTCGCCGTGGTGCTCTTGAAGAAGGCGGCTGCGGTGTTGAATGCATCTTCGTAGTTGGTGGTGCCACCGCTGGACATTTTGTTAAGCGCATCGAGCAACTGGTCGCGCGCGCCGTCGTCAGCCAGGTTGACGGTTACGGAGTTACGCACGTTAGTGTCGAAGTCTTCCAGGAAGATGTTCACCCTGCCCGCGCCTTCGCCGCCTACGCTGGCCTTGAGGCTATCGAACACCGAAAGCAACGATTTGACCGCCGCTGCCACGGCGTCCTTGCCCATGCTGTCGGAGGTATCAACGATAAAGGCGATGTTGTAGTTCTGGCCATTGATCAGCTGGGTGCCTGACACATCACCGGTCATGATGTCGTTGTTCACCGAGCCGATCGAGCTGCCGTCGCCCGGGTTGCCGTCGTGGTGCTCGTAAACGCCCTTGGTAACGGTGATCGGCAGGCTGCTGACGGTGTCCAGCCTGGAGGTGCCATCTACCGAGGTGGTGGTCACTTTCAAGGTGTCAGTGCCGTTGTGGTACGGCGCCGGGGTGTAGGTCAGGGTGCCGACGTTCCAGCCGATTACGTTCACTTCGGTCACGCTGGCCGTGGCGGTGAAGCTGTGGCCATTACCGTCGGACACAGTCGCGCCTACCGGGATGCTGCTGATCTTGGTAACCGAGGCGGTTTCCGAGCCGTCGATGTCCGTGGTGCCAGCCACCAGCTTGAGGGTGGTAGAACCGTTCTCGGCAGCGGTAGTGCTGCCGGTGACCGTCAAGGTCGAGGCATCGGCAACCGGCGTCACAGTGACGGCCACGGTGGAAGCATTGCCGTAGTCCACGCCGTCGTAGGCCTTGTACGTCAGGCTTACCGTGCCAGAGGCGTCCTTGTACGGCGTGAAGGTCAGGTAACCCGCTTCCAGGCTTGCCTTGCTCACGAGCTGGGTGGCGCCCGGCGTCAACGTGACCCAGTTGCTGCCGTTGTTGTACTTCAGCGTGCCTTGGCTTGCGGCAGGGGCGGTGATCTGGATGCTCAGGCTGCTACTGTCAACGTCCGTGACACTGAAGTTGGCCCATTTGAGCGCCACAGCGGTGTCTTCGCTAGTCGTCGCCGTGGTCGCAACCGACACAGGCGCGTCGTTGATCGCTGTGACGTGCACCGCGCCACTGACGGCAACCGAGTGGGTGCCGCCGTCATTCACCACCACACTGTAGGTGCGGTCGACGGTGCTCGGGTCTTCACTGGTATTGGCGTAGGTGATCGATTTGATCGCTGCCACGTAGTCAGTGATGGACGCCGCGCCGGTCAGGGTCACGGTGATCTTGCCGCTGACGCTGCTGTCCACGCTAGCGGTGATGCCATTCGGCAAGCTGCCTGCCTTGAGCACATCGAACGCCTGGGCATTGCTCAGGGTCACGGTAGCGCCCTTGAGCGTGGTAGTGCCGTCGGGGTCCACGATACTCAGCTGCTTCACCAACTGAGCGGCCGGGGCATTTTCAACGTAGGTGATGTCGGCGGCGGTGCCCGGGTTGAGGGTCACTACCGGCGCGTCGTTCACCACGTCGACAGTAACGGTGAGGTTGCCCGTTACCACAGCGGGCGTCGCCACGCCTTGCTCGGTTGCCGTTGCGGTCACGGTAAGCACGAAGCTGCCGTTGTAGTTCTGCGGCGCGGTGAGCGTAAGGTTTGCCAAGTTCATGCCGGTCACCACAGCCGAGCCGTTGGCATCGAATACTACCGTGTTGGTGCCGTCAGTCAGCGAGGTACCGGCAGGCGCGCCGCTGAGGGTGGTGACGTGGGTTTCCGAGCCGTCGGTGGTATCACCATAGGTCACGCTGATCGGCGCCAGCTTCACGCCGGTGTCTTCCAGGCCGTGGTTCAGGCTGCTGGCGGTGTAGTAACCCTCGCCATTGCTGCCATGCAGGGCAGATACGTCCAGGCCGGCGGAGGCCATGTCCTGCACACTGCCAAAGGTGACGAGGCTGTTGAGCGAGGTCGCTACGCCATTCACCAGTACGGTCACGTTGTAGTTGCCCGGGCCGCTCTGGTTGTAGTGGTACAAGTCGATGGTGTAGTAGCCGGTATCGGTCGGGGTGAAGGTGGTGCTGATGACCGTGCCGGAGTTCTTGCCCCAGCTGGCGGTCGCCACAGTGGTGCCGCCCAGGGTGATTGCCAGGCTGTCATCACCGGTGCCAGAGAAGCTGTAGGACTTGCCGGCTTCCAGGTACACCAGGCCGCTCACCTTGGTCGCGGTACCCGCGGCGATATCAACGCCACCGCTGCTCAGCGAAGTCACGCCGTGCACGGTCGGGTTGACCGTCGCAGCCTTGCCCACCGTGTCGATCAGGGTGCTGGTTGCCGCGCCGTTGCCGCCGGTGCCCAGGGTCTCCTTGGACAACGTGGTCCAGGTGTCCTTGTTCAGGCCGGTAGCCGCGATGCTGGCCGCGCCGATGGTCACCACCGGAACGTCCACTACAGGCTTGACGGTGATGTCCAGCGTGCTGATCGAGCCAGTGTTGGTGGTGTAGGTCACCTGCTCCACGCTGCCAGCCCAATCCGCGGTTGGAGTGAAGGTGTAAGTGCCGTCCGCGGCCACGTTCAGGGTGCCGTGGGCCAGGGCGATGTCCGTACCGGTAGCGTACGTGGCACCGGCAACGCTGACCGAACTGATGCTCAGGGTATTGTCGACATCTACGTCGTTGCTGAGCAGATTGCCGGTAGCCTTGCCATCTTCATTGATGGTTGCGGTATCCGCTTTCAATACGCTCGCGTCATCGACCGCGGTCACCTTCAAGGTGCTGCTGTAGGTGGTGGTCTGGGCCGGATCACGGGCCAGGTTGCTCCCACCGGCGTCGGTAACAGCCATGGTCACGTTCCGTACGCCGTCCAATGGGGCATCCGTAGCGTTGGAGTACTGGATCGCGCTGATCAGCGTTTGGTATTGCGCTACCGAAGCGGTGCCGGTGACGGTGAAGGTCTGGGTGCCGTTCACTACATCGCCAGCTACCAGCGTCACGCCATCGGGCAACGTACCGGTGAAGGCGACATTGTCACCTGCGCCCAGGCCGTCGATGGTGATCACAGCCTTGCTCAACGTGGTGTTGTCCACATCGCTGAGGGTAAGACCGTTCACGATGGATACCGCCGAATCCCCTTCGGTGAAGCTGACAGGCAAGCCTGTAACCACCGGGGCGTCGTTTTCCGGAACCACACCGATTTGCGCGGCGGCATTGGCGGTGGCGCCGGCGGTATCGGTGACTTTGATGGTGATGTCGCGGGTTTCCGAGTTCGGGTTCTGCGAGCTGTTGTTGAAGGTGATGCTGTTGATCACCGCCTGGTACTGGGCGGGGGTAGCTTCACCGCTCAAGGTAACCGTGATGATGGCTTTGCCATTGGCATCCGCACTTTCGACGATCGAGGCGGTGATGCCAGTCGTGCCGGTGTTCACAGCCAGGCTATCGCCCTCGTGGGCATTGGTGAGCACGACCGAAGCGCCTTGGATGTTGCTGTCCACATCCGTCAGCTTCAGGTCGCTGGCGACGAGTGCCACGCCTTGTCCGTCGTGGGCTTTCTCACCAGCCGCCGGCGTTTCGATGAAGGTATTGCCGAAGGTATCGGTGTTGGTGCTGCCGTTGGCGTGGGTGATGACCGGGGCGTCGTTGACCGCAGTAACCGTCAGGGTGCTGTTGTAGGTACTGGTCTTGGCACCGTCGCTGTCGGTGGTCACGTCGGTGACGACGATGGTCACATTGCGCACGCCAGCAGTGGGGGTGTCGCTGCCGTTGCTGTAGGTGATGCCCTGGATCAGTGCCTGGTAGTCGGCAATGGAAGCCTTGCCGGTGAAGGTGATGGTCTCGGCGCCTTTGACTACGGAGGTGTTGGCGGTGATCCCGGCAGGCAGGCTGGAGGGAAGGGTGATCACATCGCCATTGCCCAGGTTATCGATCGTTACCACAACCTTGGACAGCTGGTTGCCATCCAGGTCATTCAGGCTGAAGTTGCTGACAATGGAAGTCGCGGCACCGTTCTCGGTGAAGCTCACTTTCTCACCGAAGATATCCACGGCATCATTTTGAGGTTTGACGTTCATCACCGTGGTGATGCTCGAGACGCCGTTCACGCCGCCATCGTCCACCGAGATGGTGATACTGCGCTGCTCGCTCGAAGGCGTGTTGCTGGTGTTGTTAAAGGTGACGTGGTTGATCACCCAGGCGTAGTCGGCCGGGCTGGCATCGCCGCTCAGCTTGATGGTGATGGTGCCGTCGCCATTGACGATCTCGGCCTTGATGCCGGTGTTGCCGACGTCCACGGCCAGGCTGTCACCAGCCTTGGCATTGGTAAGCACGACACTGCCCCCCTTGAGGGTGGTGCTGTCAACATCGCTCAGTTTGAGGTCGCCAGTGCCGATGATGCGGCCCGGCCCCTTGCCTTCCCAGGCTGCCGGGGTGGTGCCGTGGGGTGTTTCGATGAAGGTATTGCCCCAGTCGGTGGTAACGGTACTGCCATTGGCATGGCTGAAGACCGGGGCATCGTTGACCGGCGCCACGTGCACGACCAGGTTCTGGCTTACGCTTTCCGCCTTGGCGGTACCGTCCTGGGCAGTCGCCGTCACGGTGAAGGTGTAATCACCGTTGGCATTGGTCGGTGCGGTGAACTTGAGGTTGGAGAGGTTCCAGCCGGTGATATCCACTGTGCCGTCGTCGCCGACGGTAACGGTGTGCGCCTTGGTGCCATCGGTCAGCACGGAGCCTTCCGGGATGTTGTTGATCTTGAGCTTCAGGGTTTCCGAACCGTCTGCGTCGGTAGTGGCCGCCTTGATGGTGGACAGCAAAATGGGCTGGTCCTCAAAACCGCTGTCGCGGGTTTCCACCAGCTGGATATTGTCCAGTACGCCGCCCGTGCTGTTCTTGTCAGCTGCCACGAATTCCAGCTTCTGGCTGCCGTCGGCGCTGACCGGGAGGTTGAGCGTGTAGTGCGTCATACCCGTGCTGTTGGCCGACAGGGTAGTGATGAGCTGTCCACCCCAGAACACGTTGATCTTGGAATTGCTCTCGGCACCGCTGCGCGCCGAGTAATCGAAGCTTACGGTGTAGGTAGCGCCGGTTTGGGCGCTTACGGTGGTGTACAGGTTGCTTGGATCGCTGGGGTTACGCTCCAGCTCAATGACCTGGCTGGTAGTCCCCGCGCCGTAGGTAGCGCCAGAGCCGATCTCCACGGTATTGCCCGAGTTATCGGTGTGCCATTCGCCGGTGCCCAGTTTGTCCACGCCCACGATCTTGTGAGTGCCAGCGCTCACTTCCTGGAAGTCCGTCGAAGCCAGAGTGCTTTGGCCGATCAGGCTCAGGGTTGGAATGTCGGTAACCGGGTTTACGGTCACTACGATATTACCGGAGCTTGTTGCCTTATTGCCGTTCGCGCTTTCGACGGACGTACCGGTAACGGTCAAGGTGTAGATACCGCTGGCATCCTTGGTCGCCGTGAAGCTGATGTTCGACAGGTTCCAACTGCTCACGTCCACGCTGCCGGTGGTTGCAGTGGCAGTGAAGCTATGGGTGCCATCGGTGAGGGTCGCACCTTCCGGAATGCCACTGATCACAGTGGTATGCGTTTCGGAACCGTCGTTGTCGGCGTAGGCCGCCACAGTGCCCAGGCTGATAGTGGTGTCTTCATCGCCCGACACCGCGCGGGATTCGACAATTACCGCGGCGTCGGCCATGGGCACTACGGTCACGGTAAGCGTGGCGTTGCTGGTCGCCGTGCTGCCGTTGGCGGTCTCGGTGGAGGTAGCGCTCACGTTCAGGCTGATAGTGCCGCTGTAGTTTGCTGCAGGAGTGATGCTCAGGGTGCTGAGGTCCCAACCGGTCACATTCGCGCTGCCATTGCTGGCAGTCGCAGTGAACGTGTTGCCGTCCGCGTCCTTCAATACCGCGCCTTCCGGAACGCCGGAAATGGTGACCATGGTGATGGTTTCAGAACCATCGGTGTCTACCAGCGAAACGTTGATAGTGCTCAGCTTGATGCTGGTGTCTTCGGCGCCATGGTTCAGCGCATAACCGGCGTAATAGCCTTCGCCGTTTGCATTCACATGGGCAACGACGTCCAGACCGGGCGTGGTGATGTCGGCGATGTTTTTGTAGATCAGGTAGTTGTCGCTGGTGAGCAGCTTGGCATCGCCACCATCGACAGACATCAGTACCTCATAACGGCCTGGGCCGTCCTGGTTGTACTGGTACACATCCAAGGTATAGAAGCCGGTCACGCTTGGCGTATAGCTGCCGTTCAGGCCTGCGGCCAGCGAAGCCGAAGCGACCAGGTTGCCACCTACGGTGATCGCCATGCTGTCGTCGACGCTGCCGCTGAAGCTGTAGGTGTGGCCGGCCTCGAGGTAGATCACCCCGGATGTCTTGCTGGCAACGCCTTGCGCTACGTCCGCATCGACCACGCTGTTCACTACCTGGCCAGCAACGGTCTTGTCGGCGCCGCCGATGGCGCTGACCAGCGCGCTGGCGGGTGCGCCCCAACCAGCGCCTTCCTGCATGCCGGTGAGCCCGGTCCAGGTTTGCTTGTACAGCCCGGTGGAAGCCACATTCTCCGAGCTGATGGACAGGTTCGGCGCGTCGGCTACCGGGTTGACGGTAACGTTGATGGTGTTGCTGACCGCTGGGCTGGTATTGCCATTGGCGGTTTCGCTTGCCGTACCGGTGACCTTCAGGGTCCAGCTGCCGCTGACGTTTTCGCCCGCGCTGAAGCTGATGTTCGACAGGTTCCAGGTGCTGACATCCGCGGTACCAGTGGTTGCGGTGGCAGTAAAGCTGTGAGTGCCATCAGTGATGGTCGCGCCGGCGGGGATGCCGCTGATGCTAGTGGTGTGAACCTCAGAGCCATCATTGTCGGTATAGGTCGCCACGGTGCCCAAGGCAATCGAGGTGTCCTCATCACCGCTAACGGTCTGATGGGCAACGCTCGGCGCATCGGCAACCGGGGTGACGTTCACCTGGATGATGCCGGTGGTGCTCGCGGTATTGCTGTTGGCGCCTTCGACCGATGTGCCGGTCACGGTCAGGGCGAAGTTGCCGCTGACGTTGGTGCCGGCGCTGAAGGTGATGCCCGACAGGTTCCAGGTGCTGACGTCCACAGTACTGGTGGTTGCGGTGGCCGTGAAGCTATGGGTGCCATCGGTGATGGTCGCACCGGCGGGAATGCCGCTGATCTTGGTGGTGTGGGTTTCCGAGCCGTCTTTATCGGCGTAGGTTGCCACGGTGCCCAGCGCGATCGAGGTGTCTTCGTTGCCCGTCACGGTGTGATTGACGATCACTGGCGCATCGGCAACCGGGGTCACGTTCACCTGGATGGTGCCGCTGGTGGTGACGGTGCTGCTGGTGTTGCCGTTCTCGGTGGAGGTGCCGGTCACGGTCAGGGTGTAGTTGCCGCTGACGTTGGTGCCGGCATTGAAGGTAATGCCTGACAGGTTCCAGGTGCTGACATCCACGGTACCGGTGGTTGCGGTGGCCGTGAAGCTATGGGTGCCATCGGTAATCGTCGCACCGGCTGGAATGCCGCTGATCTTGGTGGTGTGGGTTTCCGAGCCGTCTTTATCGGCGTAGGTCGCCACGGTGCCCAGGGCAATCGAGGTGTCTTCTTTACCCGTCACGGCGTGATTGACGATCACGGCCGCATCGGCGATCGGGGTCACGTTCACCACAATGTAGCCACTGGTGGTGACGGAGCTGCTGGTATTACCCTTCTCGGTAGAGGTACCGGTGACCTTCAGCATGAAGTCCTCGCCGGAGTTGGCCGGCGGCGTGACGCTGATGGTGCTGAGGTTCCAAGTACTGACGTCAACCGAACCCTTACCGGATCCGCCGATGGTCACGGTATGGGTGCCGTCGGTGAGGGTTGCGCCTGCCGGGATACCGCTGATTACCGTGGTATGAGTTTCCGAGCCGTCATTATCGGCGTAGGTCGCTACGGTGCCCAAGGCGATCGCGGTGTCTTCTTTGCCACTGACGATGTGGGTCACGATCGAAGCTGCGTCGGCGACCGGGGTGACGTTCACTACAATGCTGCCGGTAGTAGTGACGGTACTGCTGGTGTTGCCGTTTTCGGTCGAGGTACCGGTTACGGTCAGGGTGAAGTCATCGCCAGAGTTAGCCGCCGGCGTCACGCTGATCTTGCTCAGGTTCCAGGTACTGACATTAACGGTGCCGTTGCCACCGGCCACCGCCGTGTAGGTGTGGGTGCCATCGGTGAGGGTCGCGCCAGCAGGGATGCCGCTGATCACGGTAGTGTGCGTCTCGGAGCCGTCGTTGTCGGCATAGGTCGCCACGGTGCCCAGGGCGATTGCGGTGTCTTCGTTGCCGGTTACCGTGTGGCTGACGATCACGGCGGCATCGGCGATCGGGGTCACGTTGACTGCGATGGTGCCGGTGGTGGTGACGGTGCTTGCTGTATTGGCGTTTTCGGTGGACGTACCGGTCACCGTCAGCGTAAAGCTGGCGCTGGAGTTGGCCGGCGGGGTAACGCTGATGCTGCCCAAGTTCCAGGTGCTGACATCCACCGAACCGCTACCCGATCCGGCGATGGTCACCGTGTTGGTGCCATCGGTGAGGGTCGCGCCAGCAGGGATGCCGCTGATCACGGTAGTGTGCGTCTCGGAACCGTCGTTGTCGGCGTAGGTGGCCACGGTGCCCAGGGCGATCGCGGTATCTTCGTTGCCACTCACGGTGTGGCTGGCGATTACGGCCGCGTCAGCGATGGGGGTCACGTTGACCAGAATGGTGCCGGTGGTGGTCGCGGTGCTAGCGGTGTTGGCGTTCTCAGTGGAGGTGCCCGTCACGGTCAGGGTAAAGCTGTCGCCGGAGTTGGTCGGCGGAGTGACGCTGATGCTGCCCAGGTTCCAGGTGCTGACATCCACCGAACCGCTACCCGATCCGCCGATGATCACCGTGTTGGTGCCATCGGTGAGGGTTGCGCCAGCCGGGATGCCGCTGATCACGGTAGTGTGCGTCTCGGAACCGTCGTTGTCGGCGTAGGTGGCCACGGTGCCCAAGGCGATTGCGGTGTCTTCATTGCCATTCACTTGATGGCTGGCAGCGATAACCGGGGCGTCGGCCACCGAGGTCACGTTCACCGTGATGGTGTTCGAGGTGCCGGCGCTGCTCTGGTTGCCGGTTTCGAGCGAAGTACCGGTCACGGTCAGCGTGATGGTATTGCTGGAGTTCGCAGCCGGGGTCAGCGTGATGGTGCTGAGGTTCCAGGTGCTGACATCCACGGTACCGTCGCCATCAACCTGCGAGGTATAGCTGTGGCCATTGCCATCGCTGATGCTGGCGCCCACGGGGATGCCGCTGATGACGGTGGTGTGCTTCTCGGAACCGTCATTGTCGGCGTAAGTCGCCACGGTGCCCAGGGCGATCGGGGTGTCTTCGCTGGTGGTCAGCGTTTGCTGCGCGATGATTGGGGCATCAGCCACCGGAGTAACGGTCACGGCGATGGTGCCAACGGTGGTGTCGGTGCTGCTGTTGGCGCCTTCCACCGACGTGCCGGTGACGATGAGGGTCCAGTTGCCGCTGACGTTGGTACCGGCGTTGAAGCTGATGCCCGACAGGTTCCAGCTGCTGACGTCCACGCTGCCGCCGGTGGCGGTGGCGGTAAAGCTGTTGGTGCCATCGGTGAGGGTTGCGCCAGCCGGGATGCCGCTGATGACGGTGGTGTGCGTCTCGGAGCCGTCGGTGTCGGCGTAGGTGGCCACGGTGCCCAGGGCAATCGAGGTGTCTTCGTTGCCGCCCACCTCACGCGACTCGCCGATCGCAGGGGCGTCGGCCACCGGAGTAACGTTCACCACGATGGTGTTCGAAGTGGTTGCGATGTCGCCGTTGGCGCTCTCGGTCGAGGTACCAGTGACGGTCAGCGCCCAGCTACCGCTGACGTTGGTACCAGCGCTAAAGGTAATACCCGACAGGTTCCAGGTGCTGACATCCACGCTGCCAGTCGTCGCCGTGGCGGTGAAGCTGTTGGTGCCGTCGGTGATGGTCGCGCCCGCGGGGATGCCGCTGATCACGGTGGTATGGCTTTCCGAGCCGTCGTTATCGGCGTAGGTCGCCACGGTGCCCAGCGCGACCGCAGTGTCTTCATTTCCAGTAACGGTCTGGCTATCGACTGCCGGCGCATCGGCGACTGGCGTGATTGTCAGGTCGAGCGTGCTCGAGGCGCCGGTATTGGTAGTGTACGTGATTGTCGGGACAGTGCCGCTGTAGTTAGCCACTGGCGTGAAGGTGTAATCCCCGTTCGCCGCGATGCTGATAGTGCCAACACCGGCGATAGTCGCGACCTGGCCCACCGTGAACGTACCGGTAACCCCAGCCACGGTATAGCCGGTTATGGTCAGCGTGTTGTCGGCGTCGCTGTCGTTGGTCAGTACGTTGCCGGTCGCGACGTTGTCTTCGTTCACGGTAGCCGTATCAGCGCCCACGATCGTGGGGCTATCGGTAGGGCTGGCCTGTTGAGCCGCAATAGAGTCGCCGCTGGTAATGCCGGCGGTATCGAAGCCAATGGTGGGATCTACCGCGCCCGCGGTTTCCTCCAGCAAGACAAAGCTATGGCTGCCGCCGCCCGAACCACCCGTGTCAACGGTGTCGCCTGCCGCGGTGGCTTCCAGGTCCGTTGTCGGGTCAGCGCCAGCGGCGATTGCCTTTTGCAGCTCCGCTACTGATGGCGCCTGCTGGGCAGCATCTTCCGCCGGCCGGGTCAGGTCCGGCGTATTCGCGCTCCACTGGGAATCCCGCCCGATATCCAGGTTGCGGCCATCGTTGAGCGTCAGTGTCACAGCGCCTGAAGCACCGGTTTCGACAACCTCACCGGCGAGCAATCGGTCGCCTTCGACAAGAACGCGACGGATCCCCTCGGGCGATACCGCAATCACTTGGCCAACAATGCTTTTTACGATGGCGACGACGCTCATGTGACTTCTCCGAGACTACCGTTCTGGTCGCTTCCGTACGACTGGCAGGGGAAAGCCCTGACATTTCAGTGGGGAGCGGGATGTATAAGGGGTGATATTGAATGGCGTCAGTTATATGACGCAGCTTGTAGGAAATTAACTATCCGACAAACTATTGACCTATTGTGCGGCATCCTAAACAATCCGCTCCGTAATGTCACATTGATATTTACGTGGCAAACCGCCTGCATTGTGTGTTCCCGGTCTCCTGTATGGACTTGCCGACATCCGCGCGCTTCGGTTGCCAATATCGCGTGCTCCGACTCTCGGTCGTAGTCATTGTTTCCAAAGGATTTTTTGGGTAACCACCACAATGCGTTCGTACTTTTTCGCTCTAATTCCATTCGCCCTCAGCACCGGAATTGCCCACGCTGACACTTTGTCGGGCGCTATTCAGCACGCCCTTGAAGTCCATCCGGAGATCCAGGCTGGCGTCAATGCTCGGACGGCCGCCGACTACGCCGTGAAAGCTGCGAAGGGCGGCTACCTGCCACGTGTCGATGTTTTGGCGGGGTATGGCCGGGAAGGTACAGACAGCCCAACCACCCGCACCGTCACGGGAAACGACAAGTTCGAAGTGCTCACGCGAGGCGAATCCAGCGTCCGTTTGCAACAAATGATCTTTGACGGTTTTGCGACGCAGAACGAAGTGGCCCGTCAACAAGCCACCGCCAATTCCCGGGCGTATTCGCTGCTCGGCACCTCCGAACGCACGGCACTGACCGTTGTTCAGGTTTACCTGGACGTGCTTACCCGTCGCGAATATGTTCGGCTGGCAGAAGAAAATCTGAAGAACCACGAACGCATTTTCGATCAGATAAAGCTGCGGACTTCGCGCGGCATAGGGCGCAACGCAGACCTAGATCAGGCCGAAGCCCGCCTCGCTCAGGCTCGCAACAACCTGCTCACCGAACAAACCAACCTCGCCGACGCGGTTACCAACTACTACAGCGCGGTTGGCCAGATGCCCGACCAACTCGAAATGCCCGCTCCGGTGGTCGAAGGGATGCCTGGCAGCCTGGACCAGGCGCGCGAGCAGCTGGTCGCGGACAGTCCGGTGCTGCGCTCCGCTGAAGCGGACATCGCCGCTACCGAAAAGCAGTACTCCTCCGCCCGTTCGTCGTTTTATCCGCGCTTCGATGCAGAACTGTCGCGTAACGCCGATAACAACGTCAGTGGCGAGGAAGGCCATTACAACGGCTGGTCGGCAATGGTACGCATGACCTTCAACCTGTACGCTGGCGGCGCCAACAAGGCGGATCTGGAATCCAAGTCCTACCTGGCGGGCCAAGCCCTGGATATCCGTAACAATGCCCTTCGCCAGTTGAACGAAGAGCTCGGCCTGGCCTGGAACGCCTACAACAACGCTTCCGCCCAGCTGCCGATCGCCCAGCAATACGTAGAACGCAACACTCGCGTGCGCACGGCCTACCAGTCGCAATTCAGCCTCGGCGAGCGTACCTTGCTCGACCTGCTCGACAGCGAGAACGAAACCTTCACCGCCGCGCGCCGCCTGGCCGAAGTTCAGAACCTCAAGCTGTTCAGCCAGTACCGGATCAAGGCAGTAATGGGCCAGTTGCTGCGCAGCCAGGGCGTCGTGCCTCCGCTGGCATCGGTTGTGCAGCAGGACATCAAGCCGGAGGTTAAACTGCCCGGCATGAACTGATTCTTGACGGATCAGCCCTTCGTAACTTCGAAAAAACAGAGAGCGCAGCGTGGACTCAGAAGCCGGTCGAAACCTACCCAGTCATGATCCACGCAGCCTGCACGACGACCCGTTGCTGGACGGCTTGTTGTCGCTCTGTTACCTGCACCAGAAGCCCGCTAGCCGAGCCATGCTCACCACGGGCCTGCCGTTGCCGGACCAACGCCTTTCCCCTGCCTTGCTGGCGCGCGCCGCTGCCCGCGCCGGGCTTCAGGGCCGCTTGCTCACCCGCAAGCTCGAGCAAATCCCCGCCATTGCCATGCCCGTGCTGCTGTTGTTGAAAGACAATCGCAGCGCTGTGCTTGTAGGGTGGGAAGGTGACGAGGCGCGCCTGTTGTTGAGCGAAAGCGACGGTGGCGAGGTGCGGGTCAGCCGCGAGCTGCTGGAGGAGGATTACAGCGGCCGGGTGTTCTTCGCCCAGCCCCAGCACAAATTCGACGTAAGCCATGGTTCCCTCATCCCTCGGGCGAAATCATGGTTCAAAGACACGCTCAAGCGATCGCGCTGGCTTTATATGGATGCTATCGCCGCCAGCCTGGTGATCAACCTCATCGCCATGGCCGCGCCGCTGTTCGTGATGAACGTGTACGACCGCGTGGTACCCAACCAGGCCACCGCCACACTCTGGGTATTGGCCGCGGGTATTACTGGCGCTTACCTGTTCGACCTGCTGCTCAAAGGGCTGCGCGGGCTATGCCTGGACCTCGCTGGCAAGAAGACCGACCTGATCATTTCCGCCACGCTGTTCGAGCGCGTGGTGGGCATGGCCATGAAAATGCGCCCGGCGCGGGTGGGTAGCTATGCCCAGAATATTCACGAATTCCAGGGCATGCGCGATTTCCTCACCTCGCTCACCCTCACCAGCCTGATCGATCTACCGTTCACACTGCTTATTCTGCTGGTGATCGCCATCCTCGGTGGCCACCTGGTGTGGATACCCGTGGTAGCGTTCCCGCTGGCGCTCACCCTTGGCCACTTGCTGCAAAAACCGCTGACCACCACCCTCGAGCGCACCATGGCGCTGGCCTCGGAGCGCCAGTCGGCATTGATCGAGACCTTGGCCGGGCTTGACGGTATCAAGGTGAACAACGCGGAAAGCGAGCGCCAGTACCAGTGGGAGCAAACCATCGGCACGCTTAGCCGCCTGGAATTGCGCGTGAAGGTATTGTCCAGCCTGGCGATGAACCTGACGCTGATGATCCAGCAACTGGCCGGCGTGGCGATGATCATCTTCGGTGTGTACCAGATCATCGATAACAACCTCAGCATGGGCGGGCTGATCGCTTGCTACATGCTCAACACCCGAGCCCTGGGCCCGCTGGCGCAGCTCTCCGGCCTGCTCACCCGTTACCAGCAGACCAAGGTCACCATGGCCTCGGTCAATCAGATGATGGAGCTGCCCCAGGAGCGTAATTTCGAAGAGCGCCCGCTGAGCCGGCCAATCCTTCAGGGTGCCGTGGAATTCCGCAACCTGGGCTTCACCTACCCGAACCAACAGAACATCGCGCTGCGCAATATCAACCTTACTATTCGCCCTGGCGAGAAGATTGGCATCATCGGCCGCAGCGGCTCGGGCAAAAGCTCCCTGGCCAAGCTCATCGTGGGGCTGTACGAGGCGGACGAAGGCGCGTTGCTCGTGGATGGCGTGGACATCCGGCAGATCGACGTGAGCGAACTGCGCCACAACATTGGCTACGTGCCGCAGGATATCCAGTTGCTTGCGGGTACGCTGCGCGACAACCTGGTGTCGGGCGCGCGGTACGTAGAGGATGAAATGGTGCTGCAGGCCGCCGAGCTGGCTGGGGTGCATGAGTTCGCCCGGCTGCACCCGCAGGGTTACGAAATGCAGGTTGGCGAGCGGGGGCAGAACCTGTCCGGCGGCCAACGCCAGAACGTGGCCCTGGCCCGCGCGCTATTGCTCAACCCCCAGATCCTGCTGCTGGATGAACCCACCAGCGCCATGGACAACAGCGGGGAAGAACGCTTGAAGCAACGTTTGCAGCCCTTCATTGGCGACAAGACCGTTGTACTGGTTACCCACCGCGCCTCGCTGCTGTCGCTGGTGGACCGCCTGATCGTGATCGATCGTGGGCAGATTGTGGCGGACGGCCCGAAAGCCGCCGTGCTCGAAGCGCTGAAGAAGGGGCAAGTCAATGTCGCTTAAAGTAGACAAGGGCGGTATTGGCGCCTACTTCAAGGGCCGGGATAACCTGTCCGGCCAGCCGCTGCCTGAGGTGAACAAGGCACTGATCGATGATGCGCCGCGCATCGTCCGCCTCACTATCTGGGGCGTGATTCTGTTCTTCGCGTTCCTGATCAGCTGGGCACATTTTGCGATCATCGACGAGGTGACCAAGGGGGAAGGCAAGGCTATCCCCTCCTCGAAGATCCAGAAGGTACAGAACCTGGAAGGCGGTATCGTCGCGCAGATCTACGTGAAAGAAGGAGAGATTGTAGAGCCCGGCACGCCGTTGATTCGCCTGGACGACACCCGCTTCGCGTCCAACGTGGGCGAAACCGAAGCCGACCGGATCGGCATGGCGTTGCGTGTGGAGCGGCTGAGTGCCGAGGTGGACGACCGCCCGCTTAATGTTCCGGCGGACCTGCGCAAGGCCGCGCCCAAGCAGGCCGGTGATGAAGAACAGCTTTATCGAAGCCGTCGCCAGCAGCTTGCTGACGAGATCGGCGGGCTGCAAGCGCAGTTGACGCAGAAACAACAGGAACTGCGTGAATTTGGCTCCAAGCAGGAACAGTACCGTAACAGCCTGAGCCTGCTGCGCCAGGAAATCGGGATGTCCGAGCCCTTGGTGAAACAAGGCGCCGTATCGCCCGTGGAAGTACTGCGCCTCAAGCGGTCCGAGGTAGAAACCCGAGGCCAACTGGACGCAACCACCCTGGCCATTCCTCGCGCTCAAGCTGCTATCTCCGAAGTGCAACGCAAGATCGACGAAACGCGCGGCAAATTCCGCAGCGATGCGTTGACCCAACTGAACGAAGCCCGCACCGACCTGAGCAAATACACGGCCACGGCCAAGGGGTTGGAAGACCGTGTAAGCCGTACCATGGTGTCCTCGCCAGTACGCGGGATCATCAAGCAAGTGCTGGTGAACACGGTGGGTGGGGTGATCCAGCCGGGCAGCGATATCGTCGAAATCGTGCCACTGGATGACACCCTGATCGTGGAAGCGAAGATCCGTCCACAAGACATTGCGTTCCTGCACCCAGGCCAGGAAGCCATGATCAAGTTCACCGCCTATGATTACACCATCTATGGCGGGCTCAAGGGCCAGTTGCAACAGATCGGCGCGGATACCATCACCGACGAAGACAAGAAGCAGACGTACTACCTGATACGCCTGAAGACCGACCGCAATCACCTTGGCCCGGATGACAAACCGCTGCTTATCATTCCCGGGATGGTCGCCTCGGTGGACATCATCACTGGCCACAAGAGCATCCTGAGTTACCTGCTCAAGCCTATCTTGCGGGCGCGGGCGGAGGCCTTGCACGAGCGCTAATCAGCGCCCTCCCGCGGAGCTTGCGAAACCTGGCCAAACCCTTTCGCAAGCTCCGCCCGCTTCCAACAGTTGCCCCGCCATAGAACGAAGCGTTGTCCCTAACGGTACTAACGTTATTCCGCAACAGTATTTAAGCCCCGATTTTTATTCTTTTATATTGACTCCCGCGTACCTGCCGGCCCACCGGCGCGCCGCACGAACAGAACGAACACGGTCGTCCCCCGTGAGTTTCTTGTACATGCGTGTTCAGCGCATGCGTGGAGAGTCAATATGTCTTCGGCCCCTTACGCTGCCACCGTTTCCAACGGGCAGGCGTTCGAGATCATTCCCTTCGATGGCGCGGTTGGCGCCGAAATCATCGGCCTGGACCTTACCCGGCCGCTAAGCGACGCAGACTTCGCTCGCGTGCACCGCGCGCATCTGGACCATCATGTGGTCGTATTTCGCGATCAGCGCATCACGCCCGAGCAGCAGATTGCTTTCAGTCGCCGCTTCGGTGAACTTCATATCCATGTGCTTAAGCAATTCCTGCTGACGGGCCATCCGGAAATCCTCATCGTTTCCAATATCGTCGAGCAAGGCGCGCCCATCGGCTTGGGCGATGCCGGCAAGTTCTGGCACTCCGACCTGTCCTATAAACCGCTTCCAAGCCTTGGCTCGATGTTGCATGCCCAGGAGCTGCCAAGCGAAGGCGGCGATACGCTGTTCGCGGATATGCACAAGGCCCTCGACGCGCTGCCAGCAGAGTTGCGCAAGGTTATCGACGGCAAGCAAGCCGCCCATTCGTACACCGCGCGCTACAGTGAGCCGAAGTTCGAGGGCGACTGGCGCCCACGCTTGAGTGCCGAACAGCTCGCCCAGGTGCAGGAAGTGATTCACCCCATCGTGCGCACCCACCCGGAGAGCGGATGCAAGGCTCTGTTTGTCAGCGAGGGGTCACGACCCGGGTCGTCGGTTTGCCCGAGGACGAGAGCCGGCAGGTGCTGGAGGAGCTTTACCGCTACAGCGTGCTGCCTGAAAACATCTATCGCCATGCCTGGCAGCCTCACGACCTTGTGTTCTGGGATAACCGCTCGCTTATTCACCTGGCGACCGGCTGCCCAGCCCACCTGCGGCGCAAACTGTACCGCACTACTATCCAGGGCGACGCGCCCTTCTAGGCGCCCCCTCGGCAACCCGGTTATTCGACCGCGCCACGGTGCGGCCCGCCATTCGCTTGCCCGCCCCGTGATGCACCGCCGGGGCGGCTGCTATCAGGTAGCTTGACGTCATGACGCTCCCAGCCGTTGGCCATTCAACCCTTGCTCCATCCACGCCTCCAGTAAGCTTGCTGGCGGTCGACAATGTGACCCTCGAATACCGCACGCCCCGGCAAATCGTGCGCGCCACGCACCAGGTGAGCTTCGAAGTCGATGCCACTGACAGATTCGTTTTGCTCGGCCCTTCGGGCTGCGGCAAAAGCTCATTGCTCAAGGCCATCGCGGGGTTCATCCAGCCTGCGCAAGGGCTTATCAGCCTGGCCGGGGAGCGGGTGACCGGGCCCGGCCCCGACCGGTTGGTGGTGTTTCAGGAGTTTGACCAACTGCCCCCATGGAAAACGGTCAAGCAGAACGTGATGTTCCCGCTGCTGGCATCCCGCGCCGCCAGCCGCACGGAAGCCGAAGAGCGAGCGTTGCATTACCTCGACAAGGTAGGCCTGGCGGCATTCGCCGACGCCTACCCTCATACCCTCTCCGGAGGTATGAAGGCGCGCGCGGCCATTGCCCGGGCCCTCGCCACGCAACCCAAGATGTTACTGATGGATGAGCCATTCGCCGCGCTGGACGCCCTTACACGCCGCAAGATGCAGGAAGAGCTACTGGAGCTGTGGGATGAGGTGCGCTTCACCCTGCTGTTTGTGACCCACTCGATCGAAGAAGCGCTGGTTGTAGGCAACCGGATCCTGCTGCTGTCGCCGCACCCCGGCCGCGTACGCGCTGAGGTGCATAGCCATCACTATGGCTTGCATAGCCTGGGCAGCGACGCCTTCCAAGCCTCTGCTCGCCGTATTCATGAGCTGTTGTTCGACGAACAACCTCACGCACCGCGGCAACATGAGCCTGCTTTCACCGACATTCGCATTGCTTATTAAGGGGCGCGCGATGAGACAGGAATATGAAATCGCCCCGACACCGCTGGTGGATGTGCCGCTGGAGCGCACCCTTTCGCTTGGCCGGCGCCTTTGGCAGCAAGGCTGGCTTCGCAAGGCAGTGATCCTGTTAGTAATAGGCGCGCTATGGCAGGCCGCGGCGCTCTACATCAACAACGACCTGTTACTACCCAGCGTCACCCAAACCGCGCGCGCCTTGATGGAAGACACCGCGAGCGGTGAGCTACCGGCCAAGGTCATGGTGTCAATGGGCGTGCTGCTGAAGGGTTACGCGCTGGGGATCGCGCTCGCCTTAGTGCTCACCACCCTGGCGGTGACGACCCAACTGGGCCGCGACCTGCTGAGTACCCTCACTTCAATGCTTAATCCCCTGCCCCCCATCGCCCTGCTGCCACTGGCATTGCTGTGGTTTGGCCTGGGAGAAAAGAGCCTGGTATTTGTGCTAGTGCATTCGGTGCTGTGGCCCTTGGCCCTGAACACTTACTCCGGGTTCATGGGTGTGTCCGAGACGCTGCGCATGGCAGGCCGCAACTATGGCCTGCGTGGATTGCGGCTAGTGGCGCTGATTCTCATCCCTGCCGCGTTGCCCTCGATCCTTTCCGGGCTGAAGATCGGTTGGGCTTTCGCCTGGCGCACGCTGATCGCCGCCGAGTTGGTATTCGGCGCGACCAATGGCAAGGGTGGGTTGGGCTGGTACATCTACCAGAACCGCAACGAGTTGTTTACCGACAAGGTCTTCGCGGGCCTGGCCGTAGTGATCGTGATCGGCCTTGTGGTGGAAAACGTGGTGTTCAATACCTTGGAACGGCTCACGATCAAACGTTGGGGCATGGCGCGCTAGGCGCGCTTATTGCCAGGGGCCCGGTTCGCCAATCAACCGGCCCTGTACGCCTTCGATGCCCATTTCCCGGATGACCGCCAGCTCGCCTTCGGTTTCCACGCGCTCGGCAATCAGCGGCAGGTCAATGCTGTGCGCGGCGCGCTGGATCGCTTCGATGAACAGTCGCTTGTGGTTTTCCTGGTCGATGGCGCGGATATAGCTCCCGTCCACTTTCAAATACGCCAGGCCCAGGTGCGCCAGGTTACCGATCATGCTGAAGCGGCCACCAAAATGCTGCAAGGCCAAGCCAAATCCGAGGGCGTGCAGGCGTCGGGTTACCTGTTCGAGTACCTGTTGCTCCGGCAATTGCTCTTCGCCGATCTCGAAGATCAGCCGAGGGCCGAGCGCCGCGTGCTGGTTGAGCAGGTCGAACACACGGTTGAGTGCCTGCGGATCGTCCAGGGTCGCGGCGGAAAGGTTCAGGGCAAGCACGCCCGGGCGAGCCTGCAGATGCGTAAGCACCAGCTTGAGCATGGTGAGGTCAAGCCGGCTCGACCATCCAAAGCGCTCGATCCACGGAAGAAAGCGCCCCGCCGCCACGGCCTGCCCTTGAGCATCGAGCACCCGCGACAGAACCTTGTGATGCATCGGGGCGTTATCCTGGGCATTCACCACCGGCTGGAAGAACAACTGGAAACGTGACGCCTGGAGCGCATCGTCGAGCAAGCGGTGCCAGGCGTGGTGATCGTCGCCACCAGATTGCACCGCCTGTTGATCCAGGCACACCCAATGCTCCTCACCCGGCCCCTCAGCCTGCGCCAGCGCCTGGTCCGCGAGCTTGAGCAGGTCCTGCGGTGCCTCGCCGGCGACATAAGGCGCCAGGCCCATCCAGGCGACCGGGTACATATCTGATGCGCCGGTTTCATACAGGCTGTTCAGCGCTGTATCCAGGGCTTGCGCCAACTGCCGGGCTTCCTCCAGCGTAAGCCCCGGGGCCAGTACGGAGAATTCGCCGCCGCGGCTGCGACAGATCAGGTTGCTGGTTTCCGGGTGCCGCGCGCAATGGCGCACCAGCATCGCACCAACTTCTTTGAGCAGGCCATCTGCCGCCGCCGCGCCCTTGCGCAGGTTGAGCCCGGCCAAGTCGTTCACCCTCAGCAACAATAGATAGCCGGCGCCGTTTTCTTCAGCATGGCTGACGCGAGCGTGTAGCTGCATATCGAAATAGCGGCGGTTAGCCAGGCCGGTCAGGGTGTCCTGATAGGACTCCACCCGCAGCCGCTCGCTACGCTCGGCCTGCTCGGTGAAGAGTGCCTTGAGCTTCTCGACCATCTGGTTCATGGCCTGGACCACCCGCCGCAATTCGGGCGTGCGAGGCAGCTCTGGCAGCACGAGGAATTCCCGACGGGCAATGGCATGGGACTGCTCGACCATGTAATCGAGCGGTCGCAACTGCCGCTTGAGCAATAATGCGCCCAGCAAACCGCTCACGGCGCCGCACAGCAACAACCAACCCAGGCTGCCGAGGGCGCTCTCCCATAGCTTGGCCAGGGCGAACATTGGATGGCTAACCACCTCCACGCGGGCCGCTTGCTGCCACCCGCGGCTCACGATGGCGTCCCCGCCCGCGGCCTCCAATCCGATCAGGCGAATGAACCAGTGAGGCACGCCGGTGCTGTCCGGCTCGGCGCTGCGCTCCACCATGGCTTTGTTGTCGGTGAGGTCAATCACCCGGATGCTGGAGTAGTAGCCACTGTCGAAGATGGAGCTGACCATCAGTTCAACCATGGCCGGGTCGTCGATGTTGGGCGTAAGGGAAAGTGCCAGCGCCGTGGCGGCATCCTGCGCATGCGACCTCAGCTGGTTCACATACTGCGCCCGTGAACTCTCCAGGCTGACCATGAAGCTTCCGCCGAACGCCACGATCAGGAAAAGACAGATGGCGATCAGTAATTGCTTGAACAGAGACATCAGTGCTCCTGGTTATTCGGTGGGGTCGGCGGGAAAGCCTTCCGCAGCCATTTTTTTCAAAAGGTCTTGCCATCGCGACAGCCGCTTGGTGTCGCTGACCCGCTTGTTGCCACCCGCGCCGGTCAGCCACAGGCCTTCGGCGTTGAAGGCATAGACTGGCAACAGGTCGGTGCGCTGGCTGGCGGGAAGTATGGTGTCCATCAGGCTGTCGAGTACCAGGGGCATGGCGTCGGGGCTCGCGTAATAGGTGAGCACCATGTGCGCGCGGTTCTGGCGCAGCGCCTTGACGTATGTGATGCGCAGCTTGTCACCCGAGACGCCGAGATGCCGCAGGCTGAAATACTTGGCGATGGCATAGTCTTCACAGTCTCCTGCGCCCTTCCACAGCGACTGGATCGGTGTCGCCCAGTAGTCCACCTCGCGCCAGAGATCGATATCTTCCTGGTACTGCATCTGATGGTTGAAAAAGAGGTTCACCACTTTGAGCTGTTCGGCCTCTGGCACTTGCCGTTGAGTCGCCAGCAGCCGCTGCCAGGCATCGATACGTTGTTGGCCAGCGCCTAGCGGGCCATACAGTGCCTGGGCCTTGCGGCTGATCAGCGAAAAGTCCCAATCGGCCTGCAACAGGCCAAGCAGGCTCAAGCTTACCGCCAGCGCCAACCCCAGGCGGCGAAGCAGCAGCACACTTGCGGAACGAGCCATCACCACCACAGCCAGCCTGATGAACACTGGAAAGAAATGAATGGTGCGGGTAGAGTCCGCAAAAAACAATGGCAACTTGCAATCACTTGAACGACCTTTACCAAGCCGCTGTCAATAAGCGGCATAACACCCTGAATGGCAATGATAAGTGCTGAAATGCTCCTGCAAAGGACGTAAGCTCCGGTTCATCGCAGCGGCAGGGCGCAAGCTCATCAGAACAACGCGGGAATATCTTTTGGCAGGGAGCTGAATCCGCTGAGACTTCGGTCGATAGCATTTGGTGGTTTCACATTTATCAAGGTAGTCAAAGTGCCTAGAAAACCCAGCCCATTGAGCGTCGTGCTGTCGGCCGAGCAATTGCCCGCCCACCTTGCCCGGTCAATCATCGAAGAGCGGTTGCGTACCGCCATATTGGACGGCAGCTTGCCAACCGGCACCGCAGTTCGCCAGCAAGAACTCGCGACGCTGTTCGGCGTGAGCCGTATGCCTGTGCGCGAAGCCCTGCGGCAACTCGAAGCTCAGGGCCTTCTGGCGGTAGAGCAGCATAAAGGCGCGGTGGTTGCACCGGTGATTACCTGGGATGCCACGGAAACCTATGAGCTGCGGATACTGCTTGAGTCCGAGGCCCTGCGTTTATCCGTCCCGCAGCTTACCGAAGCGGAATTCAGCGCGGCCGACGAATTGGTCGACCGGATGGAAGTCGAAACCGATTATTCGGTCATGGGCGAATTGAACAAGCAGTTTCACCTTGCGCTATACGCCAAAGCTACTAATCGGCGCTTGATGAAGCTGGTGGAAACCGGCCTGGACGAGGAAGAGCGTTTCCTGCGTTTCAACCTCAAGGCCATGGGCCTGGGTAAAGTGTCGCAAGATGACCACCGTGAACTCATAGCCGCTGCTCGCCAGGGCGATGTGAACCTTGCCGTCGAATTGCTTACCTTGCATCTGCAGCGCGGTATCGGAGCCATTACCCGCTACCTGCAAAGCAATCCCCAGAAGTAAACGACGCGCCGGCTGACCGGCGCGCACCCTCCTCCAGCATCAACCCCCCTTCCTCAGCGTCTCCCTTGGCCGCAAGTGCCTAGGGCCAAGCCTTGGCGGGCGCTTTTTGGCGCTTCGGCCAGCCCGCCTCGTTACCAGCCATGGCGTTAGCCTCCCAAAGCGCACACTCTTGGCATTGGATCAGCGCGGGCCTTTTCTGAAGGTACCGGCAACAAGGACTGGAGGATCGCTAATGGCCGGAATGTAAGGCCGCCTACAAATAAATCATTCCTGAATGCCTCATCACACGCGTATCGCGCCATTAAAGCGCACTACTTTATTTTGATCTTATTTGATCGAAAGGGTAGTTCTACGCCTCCTAAAACTTGATTTAAAAGTTTTAGAAGGCCAACTCGCGCTGGAAAAACTGTGAACTTTACTTGTCATCACAAATAACTTGCCAAGTGCTTTTTCCCTGGACTACGTTAATTACGCCAACACGGATTGATTCAGCGACCGTAATAAGCGCTCGGCAATCACCATTGCCGAACGGGGGCACCGCTTCGCCCAGTAGTATCGAATGCCTCAGCGCACACCCCGTGCCAGAGGCTTTGGCGTTGCTTTGCATGGAAGTTAGATGTTGGCTATCTCAAACCGACCAAGGATTAAATCATGCACTTTCTGGAAAATCTGCTTTTGAGCCGAAAGGAGCAACTCGCTCGTCACGCGATATTCTCGGAGATAACCACACTTGAAGACCTGCGCCACTTCATGCAAACGCATGTATACGCCGTATGGGATTTCATGTCGCTGACGAAGCGGTTGCAGATTGAACTAACGTCGGTATCTCTACCTTGGCTTCCTCCAAAGGATCCAGACTCCGCGCGGCTTATCAACGATATCGTTCTGGGGGAAGAATCCGATCAGCGTTTATCCGGCGGGCACTACAGCCATTTCGAACTCTATCTGGATGCCATGCGTGAAGTAGGTGCCGATACTGCCCCCATTGAACGGTTCGTGGCATTACAGCGGGACGGCAAGAGCTATCAGACGGCGTTGCGAGAGGTGAGCGCCAATGAGGCCGCGCTTCACTTTGTGGGCCATACGCTGGAAATCGCCTGCCAGGCGCCCCCGCATCAGGTGGCAGCGGCGTTCCTGCATGGGCGCGAAAGTGTGATCCCCGCAATGTTCCAGCAATTGCTCGACGACCTGGGCGTGTCCAATGAACAAGCCCCGACTTTCCGCTATTACTTGCAACGGCATATCGAGGTAGACAGCGATGACCATGGCCCGGCCGCCGAGCAGCTGTTACAGCGGCTGACGGGCAGCGATCTGGTGCTGCAACGCGAAGTATTGCAGGCGGCGATCGCTGCGGTGGAGAGCCGGATCGCGCTCTGGGATCGGCTTCGAGTCACCCTGCGAAGCGCGCGCGAGGAGGCATCGGCATGAATGCCTTCAACTATGTGTCCTTCGCGGATCAATGGGAACGGCGAGCGACGATTCGAACGCGCCCCCGGCGTACGCTCGAAGCCGATGACCGGCTGATCTACCCCTTGAGCCGGCAGCCACTGGCGATCAGCGCGGTACTGCAACAGGCCTGCCCCGACCAACGCGATTTTGTCTTGGTGCAGACACTTTACAAGTTCATCAATGACATCGTGATCTTCGAAACCGAGATCGTCGATAAAACCGCGCGCGGCATCGCCAAGGGACGTTTCGGGCTCCCCTTCCCGTTGCCTTGCCGCTATGACGCCATGACGGTGGTAGTGGACGAGGACTACCACGCGCTCGTGGCCATGGACTTCCTGCAACAAACCATCGCCAGCACAGGCGTGACGCCCATCGATATGCCCGAGGAGATCGAGCTCAGCCGCGCGATCCCCGCGGCCATGGCCCAGGCCCCCGAGCGGCTTCAGGCGGCCATGGAACTCATTTGCGTAGCGATCGCCGAGAACACGGTCACCAATGACGTAGCGGCATTTGCCAAGGACGATACCGTAAAGCCTTCCATCAAGGGGCTGATGGCGGACCACCTCGCGGACGAGGGGCGCCATTCGGGCTTTTGGACGGACCTCACTCGTTTCTATTGGGCTACCGCGCCGCAAGCCGACCGCGAAGCGATCGCCGCCTGTTTGCCGACCTTCATCGAGCACTACCTCACCAATGATATCCAGAAGGATTTCGACCTGCGCCTGATCAATGCCCTGCCCGTGCAGCCAAGCGTGGCGGCGGCATTGCGAGAGGAGGTGACCAGCCTGGCCTTTCCCATCGGCCCGCAGCACCCACTCGTTGTGAACATCGTCAGGTTCTTCAAGCGAAGCGGATTGCTCGAGGCCCCATGCGTCCAGGTTGCGCTTGCGCCCTACCTTTCCTGACTGTCGGAGACTTCCATGAAACAGTTAACGATTTGGCTGCTTGGCCGCGGCGAGTTATTACGCGCCCTGAACGAGGAGCTCACGGCCTTCGGTCACACATGTGTGCCGCAAACTGCTCCTGTGACGATCCTGCCGGCGCAGCCCCTGGATGTGATGATCGAAGATGGCAGCCTGCCATTGGCCGCTTCGTATAGGCGCGATCTGGGGGCTGCCACCCAGATCGCGCTTGAAGTCACCACCGGCGCCATTGATGAGGGCGGCCTGCCTGAAGTCGCATTGGCCGCGCGGGCCAGCCAGGCGCTGTTGTTGTATAGCCAGGTAGTGGTCGATCACGCCGGTAATGGCCGCGTGCTGCATGAACACGCGCTGGCCCAGTGGGTACCCGCACTGGCTGAGCTGGTAGCGGAATTTGCCAGGGACGGTGCCGCGGGCGCGCTCCCTGACAGGGAACAGGTGGACGCTCGCGGCTCGCTCGGCATGCTCGCATTCGACACAATCGCCTACCGCCACCGGATAAATGACACGGCGGCTCCCGATCTGCTCGCACTTGCAAGGGAGCCTCTCGCGTGGCGGCTTGAAGAAGCTTTCGCTCGCTACTCCGCCCTGACGGCATTGAGCTGCGGCGCCAGCACTTGGACCTACGCCCAGCTCCGATCAGCCGCCGAACCCGTGCGCCAATATGTGCTTGGGCTCGAGCCCCAGGCGCAGCCACCTGTCATCGGTGTATGCATGTCCAAGACGCCACAGCTGTTCGCGAGCGTACTCGGGATCTTGCTGGCCGGTGGTGTCTATCTGCCGCTCGAGCCCGCTCATCCTCTGGAGCGACGCAGATACATTCTCGAGAACAGCGGCGCGCGTGTCCTCTTTCATTCTGGCGAAGAGCAGCCGGTGGAGGGTGACTGGAAGCTGGAAAACATCGCATGGCTTCAAACGCAAACCTCCGCGGCCGCCCAGCCGGCGCTTACCGCCGATTCGCCCTGCATGGCGCTGTATACGTCAGGCACCACGGGCCAACCGAAGGGGGTATTGCTGAGCCAGCACAACCTGAGCCATTTCACAGCCTGGTACGCCGCGCATGTTGCACTCGATCAAACCTCTCGGGTGCTGCAGTTCTCCACCCTGAGCTTCGATTCGGCCACCATTGATATTTTCCCCACGTGGCTTAGCGGTGCCACGCTTGTCGTTGCAAACGAGGAACAGCGGCGCGACCCAACGCTATTGGCTGCGTTGATCTCCGAGGAGCGCCTGTCCCATGGCTTCCTCCCTCCAGCGATCCTCAGTGTCTTGCCTCTGGAGCGGTTGGCCAACATGGCGTGCGTTACAACGGGGGGTGACGTCTGCGAGCCCTGGGTGATCGATACCCTCGCCAGCCAGTGCCGCTTTCTGAATCTCTATGGGCCTACCGAAGCCACGGTGTTGGTTACGGCGTGCCAGTTTCAGCCCGGGCAATCAAACCGGCTGCTTGGCTCGCCAATCGCCAATAGCCAGGTATGGCTGTTGGCTGAAGACGGGCGGCCGGTCCGGAACGATGAAGTCGGTGAGCTGCATATCATCGGCCCTGGCGTGGGGCTGGGGTATATCGCCAATCCAACGCACACCGCCGAGCGCTACATAGACGTACAGTTGCCTGACGCAAGCTCTGTACGGGCTTACCGTACCGGCGACCTTGCACGCTGGCGCCCGGAGGGGCTTGAACTGCTAGGGCGCAAGGACAACCAGGTGAAGATCCGGGGCTTGCGAGTCGAACCTGAGGAAGTCGAATGCTGCCTGCGCGAGGCTCGAGTCTGCGAACAGGTGGCGGTCATCATTGATGCGCGCCACCGTATCCTCGCATTCGTTGCCCGGCCGGTTTCCACAGACATGCCGCTAGAGGGCGCTTTACGGCAACACATTGCCGCACGCCTCCCCGGCTACATGCATCCGGCACACTACATCGAGTTATCCACATTACCCGTTGCGACCAATGGCAAAGTGGACAGACAGGCACTACACACCATCGCCATCCCTTCCCTCTGCGCAGTGGTCGAAGCGCCGCGCACCCTATGCCAGGAGCAACTTCAAAGCCTGTGGGCGGAGCTTCTTGAAGTGCATCCACAGGAGATATCCACAGGCGAAAGCTTCTTCAACCTGGGGGGTCACTCGATCCTTCTTTCGAAGATGCTTTTAGGGCTGCGGGAGCGGTTCAATCGTAGTGTTTCCATCAACCGCTTTATCGAGTCGCCTACCATCGAGCGGTTGGAGCAGCTTTTACAGGCCGAGCAGGGGAATCCGAGCGGGCTCATTTCGCCTCAAGCACTTGAGGATGCTGAACGCCCGATTCAACTCATTCCCTTGCCGCTCTCCCAGTTGGGGGATGTGCATAAGGTAGTCGTAACAGGGGCTAACAGCTTTGTCGGTGTGCATATCGTGGCGGCATTGCTTGATTGGGGTGCCAGCGAGGTTGCTTGCTTGGTTCGAGCCGGTAAGACCGAGAGCGCAAAGGAGCGGTTCGATGCCGCGCTTGTGGATAACTACCTACACATTGATCAAAGCCGAGTGAAGGTTTTTGCCGCCGATATGACGCAGCCGCTGTTAGGGCTCAGCCAAGCTGATCATGGCTATCTCGATAATCACTACGGAGCGGTTATCCACAATGCAGCCAACGTCAATCATGTCCTCGACTACGCCTCACTGGTCCCGGAAAACGTCGAGCCCTTGTTTGCCCTTCTGAAATTCTGCGAGGGGCGTCGAAAGAAGATCCTGAACTTCGTCTCCACGCTCTCGGCCTGCAGTGCTGTGGATCAGAACGGCGATGTGCTGGAGCGGGGCGCGATCGAGACGCCTCCTATCTATATCCGCAACGGCTACAACCTCTCCAAGTGGGTTGCCGAGCGGCTGTTGGAGCGGGCCGGCGAGATGGGTTGCTTCGTGAATGTGTTCCGTCCCGGGAATATCAGCTTTAACAGCAAAACCGGTGTGTGCCAACCGCACAAGAATCGGCTGATGCTGATGCTCAAGGGTTCGTTACAGCTCGCCGCGGTGCCGGCATTGGACATGACGTTTGACCTTATGCCCGTGGACTTTCTGGCCAAGCTTATCGCTTTCCAGAGCAGCCGCTACGAACCAGGCGCTGCTGTCTTCAATTTACACAACCCACAACCCTTGAGCTGGGTGGATTACGTAGCTTGCTTTGCCGCTGCCGGGCATGCCTTTGACCTTGTGTCGATAGCCACATGGCAAGCAAGGCTCCAAGACGTGGACAAGGACAACGCCTTGTTCGGCGTGCTGGGTTTCTACCTCAACGGGTTCGAAGAAGACATCGGTGACATCTCACGCATCCACCACGCCAACGCTGCCGCCGCGGTAGCGCGGATGGGTGACCACTACCCCGCGAAAAATCCCGAGCTCTTGGCTCGTGGCGTTACCTACCTCCAATCCATTGGCTTCCTCTGAACACACCGTACCAGGAGAATCATCATGAAAGCTTTACAGCCCGACACCCGCATTCATAACCCAACAGGCGTAAGGATTCAGTCCACCGTCGATATTCCAGTGCCCGCAGCCGATGTTTGGAAACTCGTTGGCAACTTTGGTGGGTTCGACCGTTTCATCACTGCATTGGAATGTATTCAACTCACCGGCAGCGGCCTTGGCCAAGTACGGAACAAGACCTTCAAGGACGGCAACTTCGCTATTGAACAGCTTAATACCTACAGCGACTCAGCGATGACCATGACTTGGACGCTGATCCATACGTCGTTACCTGTGGGCAACCTATGGGCGGCGATGCAGGTGGAAGCCCTGAGTGAAGGCCACTCCAAGGCGGTATGGACGATCCAGGCTGAACCACTGGAAACCGGCGACCTTCATGAGGCTGAAGTCTTCAAAGGCTTCCTGCAGGGCTTTGCGGACGGCGCGATGGCCGAGGTGGGCCGAGTGCTGAACGCCGGCTGATAGCCTGGAAAGACAAAAGCCCTGGTCGCGCTAGCGGCCAGGGCTTTTGATGTTTGAATCTTGACGATGACCTACTCTCACATGGGGAAACCCCACACTACCATCGGCGATGCATCGTTTCACTGCTGAGTTCGGGATGGGATCAGGTGGTTCCAATGCTCTATGGTCGTCAAGAAAT
>Ga0265797_10000528_pt1 | contig 69271 bp, 68 predicted proteins | sample P2T30metagenome_FD_192433 | JGI IMG/M metagenome (GOLD analysis project Ga0265797, IMG submission 192433) | Plant litter microbial communities from East Loma Ridge, Irvine, California - P2 T30 | ecosystem: Environmental > Terrestrial > Plant litter > Unclassified | place: USA: California...
GTGGATGGCGATGAACGGCCTGCAGAACCTGGCATAGGTGCTCGAAAAGGGGCATAACGAAATCTTCGTCGACCCGGAGACCGGAAAGCAGGCCAAACGCGCGATCGACCGCATGCTCGATTTCGCGGCCGCCAAAAAGGCGAAAGCGCTGCCGACCGGCGCGCTCGAACAAGAAACCAAATTATTCAACGGAATCGGCCCGGCATGACCACTCTGCGTAACCCTTTTGCTATTGATGCCAAGTTTGACGATAAGCTGCAGGCCGCCTTCGAGCAAAACCTGCTGGCCGCGCTGCTGGAAGACGTCGGCAGTGGCGACCTGACCGGCAAGCTGGTGCCGGAACAACCGCGCGTCAAGGCGCGCGTCATCGTGCGCGAGCAGGCCGTCCTGTGCGGCGCGCCCTGGTTCGAAGGCATCATGCTGGCGATCGACCAGGATACCGAGATCGACTGGCAGTACGCCGAAGGCGATGTCATGACGGCCGATTCGGTCGTCTGCACCATCGAAGGCTCGCCACGCTCACTGCTGACGGCCGAACGCTCGGCGCTGAACTTTTTGCAGCTGCTGTCCGGCGTGGCCTCGAGCACGCGCGTGTACGTCGACGTCGTCGCCGGCACCCGCGCGCAGATCCTCGACACCCGCAAGACCATGCCCGGCCTGCGCCAGGCGCAGAAGTATGCGGTGCGCGTGGGCGGCGGCGCCAACCAGCGCATGGCGCTGTACGACGGCATCCTGATCAAGGAAAACCACATCGCCGCGGCCGGTGGCATCACCGCGGCGCTGCAGGCGGCTGCTGCGCTGAATGCCGGCGTCGGCATCCAGGTCGAGGTCGAATCGATCGCCGAGCTGGAAGAAGCGCTTGCAGCCGGCGCTGTGTCGGTTTTGCTGGATAACTTCGACCTGGACATGATGCGCGATGCGGTACGCATCAATGGCGGCCGCGCGCTGCTGGAAGCGTCCGGCGGCATCAACATGCAGACCGTGCGCGCGATCGCCGAGACCGGCGTCGACCGTATCTCGATCGGCAGCCTGACCAAGGATGTGCGGGCCACCGATTATTCGCTGCGTATCGTCGGGTGAGTTCGCCGATCGGCCAGCCGGTCTGGCATCCGCATCCGGACGAGAACGGCAAGCCCGTCCTCATCCGCGAGCCCAGCAGTCCGACGCCGTCGGCTTACTGGGCCGATGCGGCGCGCATTGCCACCGTGGTGCCGGGTGGCGCGATTCCGGCGCTGCTGAACGGTGTTGCCTTTGCGCCGTGTGGGTTGGCGCTGCCGGCGGCTGGCGATGCGATTGCCGAACCGCCGTTCCTGCTGCCACCCGGATTCCGGGCAGCAGCCGGGGCGGTCGTCGTCGAGGAGGATGGGCGGATCTGGCTGGTTTCGCCGAGCAACGGCTTTGGCGGCTATCGCGCGACTTTTCCGAAAGGGCGGCTGGATCCCGACGGCAGCCTGCAGCACACGGCCGTGCGCGAAGTGTTCGAAGAATCGGGCTTGCTGGTGCGGCTGGAAGCATTCCTGCTCGATGTGCGGCGCACGCAGACCGACACGCGCTATTATGTGGCGCGGCGTATCGGCGGCTGTGCGGCACAGATGGGCTGGGAAAGCCAGGCGGTGCATCTGGTGCCGGCGGCGCGGCTGGATGAGCTTGCCGTGCATCCGAACGATGTTTCGGTTATCGAGGCGGCCCGCGCGTTTGTGTTGCGCGATTTTCGTGATGCATCACGAAAATAGGCCGCACATCCTCTTACACATATCCTCTTATTTACACGCCGCTCTCGCTGGCCCGCGCCAGCGCCTCGGCTCCCGGATTGTGCCGGTACAGTGTCTCACCAGCCTGCGCCGCAATCGATTCGACGGCCGCGAGTACCTTGTCCGGCTGCGCATAGTGGATCATATGACCGACGCCGGGCTCCAGCTGCAGTTCGCAATGCGGCAGGCGTTCGCCCAGGCGCTCGGCGTTGTGGCCGACATCGACCACCTTGTCGCGTGTGCCTGCAAGCACGACCGCAGGTACGGTTGACTCTGGATAGCGTTTCGCCAGCGCCGTTACCGCGCGCGCTTTACAGGTGACGCCCGTCCAGCGGAATCGACGGCATACCGCTTGGATGCCGTCCCGCAGCCAGGAGTTGCAGGGCCAGCGGCAATACGCGTTCGCTCGATTCTTCGATCTTGATATCGAGCAGGTCATCTGCACGGGTACGTCCAAGATTGATGGCGGCGATCGGCTTGCCGCTGGCCTGGGCCAGGCGGCAGAAGCGGAAGCCGGAATACACCATCAGCGAGGAGCCGACCACCAGCAGCGCATCGGCGCGTTCCATCTGGTCCAGCGCGATGGCAGTGCGTGCCGGCGGGACGTTGTCGCCAAAAAAGACCACGTTCGGCATCAGCGTGCCGCCACAGCAGGTACACCAGGGCAGGCGGAACTCGGCCAGCTCGGCCGGTTCCACCGAGGCGTCGCCATCCGGCAGCGGCGTGGCGTTGGCGCCGACCATCTGCGGGTTGAGGTCTTCCAATTGCCCCTGGATAAAGGCGCGCGGGAACAGGGCCGCGCATTCCAGGCACACGACCGTATGGATATTGCCGTGCAGCTCGAGCACCGCATGGCTGCCGGCCTGGCCATGCAAGCCGTCGACGTTCTGGGTCAGCACCGAGCCGATATGCCCAATCGCTTCCAGCCCGGCAATGGCGACGTGGCCGGCATTCGGCCGCGCGCGCGACAGCACCGGCCAGCCGATCATGCTGCGCGCCCAGTAGCGGCGCTGCACGAAATCGGACTTGCGGAAATCCGGCCCGTGGATCGGCGGCTTGCCGCGGCGGGTACCGTCGGCATCGCGGTAATCGGGAATGCCGGAGGCGGTGGACAGTCCGGCGCCGGTCAGGACCAGGGCGCGCGGGTAGCGGTCGAGGAATTCGGCGATCCTGGCCGCGTGGTCGTGGGTGGTGAAAGCTTCGGCCATCTTGAGTTCTCCTTCGCCTGGGATCGTATCATCCCGGGCGCCTGCGGTGCCGCTCGTGTGAGCGTTCAGCGGCGGGCGGAGACCACGATGCCGCCGACGATCAGCGCAAACGCCAGCGCGTGATAGGCGTGCGGCGATTCGCCCAGAAACGCGGACGACAGCAGTGCCGCGAACAGCGGCGTCAGGTTCACGAAAAAGGCGCCGACGCTGGGTCCGGCCCGCCGCACACCCGCGCCCCACAGCGCATATGCCAGCACCGCCGGCCCCAGCGCCACGAACAGCAGGGCCGCCGCCACCTGGCCGCTCCAGGCGATCGCCGGCGCACCGAGCGAGCGCTCGACGCCGGTGAACAGACCCGACCACAGCACACCGTAAGCCACCTGCGTCAGCAGGAAGGCGGCCCAGTCGCCGCGCAGGGCCGGCACGTCCTTCTGCTGCAGCAGCATCCAGCTGTAGAAGGACCAGGCGATGGTCGCCAGGATCATGTACAAATCGCCGGCCACCAGGCGCAGGCGCAGCAGCTGGTGGATATCGCCGCGGCACAGCACCACCAGCACGCCGAGGATCGACAGCAGCGCGCCGGCCACCTGCCAGCGCCGCACCGGCACGCCGAAGAACAGGCGCCCAACCAGCATCATCCACACCGGCATTCCCGACGCCACCAAAGTCACGTTAATCGGCGTCGAACTTTGCAGCGCCAGGTATTGCAGCGAGTTGTACATGCCGATACCAAGCAGCCCGAGCAGCGCATAGCGGCGCCAGTGCAGCAGCACGCCGCTGCCTTCCCGGAACGCGGCGCGGCCGAGCGGGACCAGCACCGCCAGCGCGATGCTCCAGCGCAGCAGATTGAGCGTCATCGGCGGCACCGCCGCCCGCACCAGCCGCCCGACGATGGCGTTGCCGGCCCACATCAGCGGCGGCACGCTCAGCAGCAGGACCGTGGACAGGCTCAGCTTCTGGTTCGGGCTGTGCTCCGCCATCAGCGCCTGCGCGGGGTCAGTACGCTCGGCAGTGCCTTGGGCAGCGTGTCCGGATAATCGCGCGAGTAATGCAAGCCGCGGCTTTCGTGGCGCGACAGCGCACTGCGCACGATCAGGCCGGCCACCTCGACCAGGTTGCGCAGTTCGAGCAGGTCGTTGGTGACGCGGAAGTTGCGGTAATACTCGTCGATTTCTTCCTTCAGCAGATTGATACGGTGCTGGGCCCGTTCCAGGCGTTTGGTGGTACGCACGATACCGACATAATTCCACATGAAGCGGCGCAGCTCGTCCCAGTTGTGGGCGATCACGACTTCTTCGTCGGCATTGGTGACGCGGCTCTCGTCCCAGGGCGGCAGGGTCGGCGACTCCAGCGGCGGCGCGGCCGCGATCTGGTGGGCGCAGGCACGGCCGACCACCAGGCACTCGAGCAGCGAGTTGCTTGCCAGACGGTTGGCGCCGTGCAGCCCGGTGTAGGCGGTCTCGCCGACGGCGTACAGGCCCGGAATGTCGGTGCGGCCGGCCATGTCGGTCACCACGCCGCCGCAGGTGAAGTGCACCGCCGGCACCACGGGAATCGGCTCCGTGGTGATGTCGATGCCCAGTTCCAGGCAGCGCGCATAGATGGTCGGGAAATGTTCCTTGATGAATTCCGGCGGCTGGTGCGTGATGTCCAGGTGCACGTAATCGAGGCCGCGCTTCTTCATCTCGTAGTCGATGGCGCGTGCCACCACGTCGCGCGGGGCCAGTTCGCCGCGCTCGTCGTGGGCCGGCATGAAGCGGGTGCCGCCGGCAGTGCCGGCTTCCGGCGGCAGCTTCAGCAGGCCGCCTTCGCCGCGCACCGCTTCGCTGATCAGGAAGGATTTCGCATACGGGTGGTACAGGCAGGTCGGGTGGAACTGGATGAATTCCATGTTCGACACCCGGCAGCCGGCGCGCCAGGCCATGGCGATGCCGTCGCCGGTCGCGGTGTCGGGATTGGTCGTATATAAATAGACCTTGCCGGCACCACCGGTGGCCAGCACGGTGTGCTCCGCTTCGAAGGTCAGCACGGTGCCATTGGTTTCGTCCTGCACGTACAGGCCGTGGCAGCGCGGCTGGCCGACCAGTGCAGGGGCGCCGCTGTGGACGCCGGTCGGGGTCAATTTATCGGACGTAATGACGTCGATCGCGCAGTGGTGCTCGAACAGCGAGATGTTCGGGTGGGCGCGCACCTTCTGTTCCAGCGTCACCTGCACCGCGTGGCCGGTGGCGTCGGCGGCGTGGATGATGCGCCGCTGGCTGTGGCCGCCTTCGCGGGTCAGGTGGAAGCCGAGCTCGGCCGTCTCGTCGCGGGTAAAGGGCACGCCTTGCTCGATCAGCCATTCGATCGCTTCGCGCCCGTGTTCGACGATGTAGCGGGTCGCCGCCTCGTCGCACAGGCCGGCGCCGGCCACCAGGGTGTCGGCGATGTGCTGGTCATGGCTGTCGCCGGAATCGAGTACGGCGGCGATCCCGCCCTGGGCCCAGTTGCTGGCGCCATCCAGCAGTGCGCGTTTGGAAATGATCGCGACCTTGCGCGTTTGGGCCAGGTGCAGGGCCACCGACAGGCCGGCCAGTCCGCTGCCAACGATTGCAACATCAAATTTCATGTCTCTGGTGTCGAATTGTGAAGAGGCATCACTATAGACCATCCGGTCGGCGATTGACATATAAGCCATTGTGCCGGCATGGACATCGCGCCTTGCTTAGGGACGGCGGGCAGCCAGTACCTGCCAGTACAGGGTCCGATAAGCTGCCGCCGTCACCGCCCAGCTATGGTGTGACGCAGTGAAAGCTGCCGCGGACAGGCCCAGAGCGCGTCGCCGCTCAGGCCGTTCCAGCAAACCCAACAGGACTTCGGCCAGCGCCTTGCAGCTGCCGGCTCTGAACAGCATCGCACTGTATCCATGCACCAGCAGCTCGCCGTGGCAGGCGATGTCCGAGGCCACGATCGCGCAGCCCTGGGCCATCGCGTCCAGCAACTGGCGCGGCGCGCTCAGAGGTTCTGCGGCGCCGGGCAGGGCAGGGAATACGGCAATGTCGGCACGCGGCAAAAGATCCGCGCTGCGGCGCGCAGACAGGGCGCCAGTCACAATCACATGCCCGCGCGCAGCGGAGGCGCCAATACGCCGCGCAAGCTCTTCCTCACGCAGGCCGCCTCCCGCCACCACCAGACGCAGCGACGGATAGCGCTTGCGCACCGTCTCCAGCGCGGCCAGCAGCAGATCGATGCCACCCGCACGGTCGAGGGGGCCAGCGTATGCCAATAGCGGCGCGCCCTCCAGGCCGGCCGGGGTGCGATCCCGGCACGGGATGCCGGCCAGGTCGCTTGCGGGCGGGATCACGGCGATGTGGCGGCAACGTACGCCGGCGCCGCGCAGGGACGCCCGCATCTCCAGGCTGGACGCCGACAGGGCGGTGGCCCGGGCCAGCGTCCAGCGTTCCAGCCGCGGCATCCCGGTGCGCTTGCCAGCGCGGCGCTCGGCATCGGCCACCAGCGGCAGATGCCCGCCGGACGACACCAGCGAGGCCAGCGCATGCAAGGCCGGGGCATGTCCAGCCGCCGTATGGACGTGGATCAGGTTCGGGCGCGTCAGTCGCGCGAGATGGCGCAGCCGCAAGGCGAGCGCCGCCGCCGACAGGGTGGCCTGCAGCGGCACCGCTCCTGCATGCGGCCACCAGCCGGGCCGGGCTGGCGCCGGGGTCCGGTACACGTGCCAGCGCCGCGCTGCATCGTCGTGGACAGCGCCGTCGCCGGAATTGGGGCCGACCGGTTCGGCCGCACCGGTGCCCGTGCCGGGAAGCATGGGCCCGGCGAGGTGCACGGTCTGCACGCCTTGGGCACGCAGTTCGGCGATCAGGGACAGCGCCCGGCTGCGGTACTCGGTGCGCTTCAGCACCGCGGGGTCGAGCAGGTGCAGCACGCGCATCAGCGCTCCCGGACGCCATCGTCGGCGTCATCGGCGCCGGGCTGCGCAGGCTTAACGCTAACATCGAAGCGCTGAGGATCGAAGCCCTGATCGTCGCACCGATGATTCAGGGAGTCGATCAAGCTGTCATACACCGCCAGATAATCGCGCGCCATGGCGGGCATGCTGTGGCGAGCAATGACCTGGCTGCGCGCACGCGCGCCATGGCGCACGGCCATTTCGGGGATGCGGCAGTAATCGGCGATGGCGGAGGCCAGCAGTTCGGGCGACATCGGCGGCACCAAAATACCGGTAAAGCCCGGGTGCACCAGTTCGGTATTGCCGCCGACGGCGGTGGCTACCACGGGCAAGCCGCTCGCCATCGCTTCCAGGATCGAATTCGAGCGGTCTTCGGCCAGCGACGGCAGCACGAACAGATCCATCGCACGCATCAGCAGGGCCAGGTCCGCACGGGTGCCCGGCAGCCAGGCGCGCTGGGCGGCACCGGCGCGGTTGAGCAGGGCCTGGCACTCGGCGCGGGCGGGACCGTCGCCGACGATCAGCAGGCGCAGCCGTGCATGCGCCGGGTGCGGCGACGCGATCAGCCGCAGAAACGCTTCGACCAGCGTCGCGTGGTTGGCGGTGTCGTCCATGCGACCGACGCTGCCGATGACGAAGGCGTTGTCGTGCATGTAGCCGGGCGGGCCCACGGCCGCGGCCGGCCCCAGGCGCGGGTGGAACTGCACGCTGTCGACGCCATTCGCGATGTGTGACACGCGGGCCGGCTCGGCGCCGACCGATTCCACCAGCCACTGCTCGAGATCGCTGCTGACCGCGATGAAATGGTCGATAAGCGGACACAGCAGGCGGCGCAGGAGCAGGCCGGGCAGGCGCCTGCCGGTCTTGCCCGCCTTGCCAGCCTTGCCAGCCTTGCCCGTTTCGCCGGCCGTACGCCCGCCATCGGCATCGCCGCGCTGGCGCCCGTGCTCGGCATGCACCCGCACCGGTACGCCGGCCAGCGCAGCGACGATTTGTGCCTTCAGGCCGGAACGGTTGCGGGTGTGGATCAGGTCGGGCTGCAGGCGCCGCAGCACGCGAAACATGCGCAGGTAGTGCAGCGGATCGCGGCCTTCGGCTTTATTCAGGTTGACGACGTCGACGCCGTGCTCGCGGATGCCGGCCTGGTAGTCGCCGCGGTCATGCAGGCAGACGATGGCATGGCGATAGCGCTCGGGGGGCAGGTGCCGGATCAGGTTGAGCAGGCCGTTTTCGAGGTCGGCACTATCGAGGGCGTCCACGAGATGCACGACGAGCCGCGCAGGTCCGCCCGGTGCGGACATCGGAATCCCGGCAGGATGGTTGGCGCCCATGTTTCATCCGTCAGCCTGCGGTACAGGAAAAACGGCGTGCGGCAGCTCGTGCGGCGGATGCATGGCGGACTGGGAGGGTCATTTGGGGGCTGCTCCATGCTCGTTGGCGGCGGTGCGCACGGCAATCTGGCGCATGGCTCCATTATATGGCGCTGCAATCCGGCATTTTTCCCGCTTTCCGGGACGGTTGACTGGGCTCAAAAACTGTTCCGATAGGGTATGCCGGTGGACGGTTGCGTGCTCCAGAGCCGCCCATAACGTGCCATTCGCGCCATGGTTCGCCGCCGCACGGACGGTGCGCTGCATTCTGCGCAAAATGGCAGCTCGACCATATACGACATCAAAAGGAACTATATATGAGCATGCACGACAGCGACAAAGTCGCCGCACTGGCGGCCAAGATCGGGGACGTCCGTTTCCCGATGTTCACCTGGCAGGACGCGCACGGCCACCTGCTCAGCCAACCGATGACCAAGGAAGAGGTCGACAAGGACGGCGGCATCTGGTTCTTCACCTCGACGCTGACCGGCCTGTGGCAATGCATCGGCCACCGCCCGCTGGTCAACCTGGCCTTCGCCAAGCCTGACGACAGCCTGTACGTGTCGATCAGCGGCACCGCCGAGCGCGTCGTGGATCGCGAACTCATCCGCAGCAAGTGGAATGCCGGTGCCCAGGCCTGGTTCCCGGCCGGCCCGGACGACGAACATGCCGTGCTGATCCGCGTCGACCCGCACTCGGCCGAGTACTGGGACAACCACGACAGCAAGATGGTGCAGCTGTTCGCCATGGCCAAGGCGGCGATCACCGGCCAGAAGCCCGACCTGGACAGCGAGCACGAGACGATCAAGCTCTGAGCATTCCGTTGTAATGCTCAGTTGCAACACTTAGTTGCAACACTTAGTTGCAAGGAAGACAGCCTCTGACGTACAGTACATGCTTCTTGAATAAGGAGCATGCATGAAGCTGGGCTGGCAGGGCAGGCGGGGCGGAGTCCAATGATCGGACCGCTCGAAATCGCGGCCAATCTATTCACCGCCCTGGCCATCGTGCTGGCCGGTCGCAACAGTGTCCACACCTGGTGGACTGGCATCATCGGCTGCACGCTGTTCGGCCTGCTGTTTTCCCAGAGCCGCCTGTACGCCGACGTGGCGCTGCAAGTCTTCTTTGTCGCCACCAGCTTCTACGGCTGGTGGACATGGCTGCGCGGCGCCCGCGGCAAGCCGCTGCCGATCACCCATGCCGACCGCACCAGCCTGATCGGCACCACCGCGGTCGGGATCGCCGGTACCGCCGCCTATGGCGCGCTGCTGTACGCCCACACCGACGCCTACGCGCCATTCCCCGATTCGACCGTGCTCGTGTTCTCGATCATCGCCCAGGTGCTGATGATGCGGCGCCGTGTCGAGAACTGGGGCTTCTGGCTGCTGGTGAATACCATTGCCGTGCCGCTGTATGCCAGCCGGGGCCTGTATCTGACCGCCTTCCTGTATGCCTGCTTCTGGCTGAACGCCGTGATCTCCTGGCGCAACTGGCGCCGGCTGGCGCTGCAGGCCGCTGCCGTCACCGAAGTGCCAACGTCCATCGACGCCATCGAAAGTTCGCGTCCAGTTCAGTGAGAATCCTCACGGCCGCGCTGGCCCGCGTGAACTTCCTGATGAAGGGTGGGGCGGTGGTGAAGAGAGCGCAACCGGCGTTAGCCAAATAAGATGCCGAACTTGGTGACGCCGCACGCCGTTCTTTCCTGAGTCAAACGTGGCGTTCCACGGCAACCCGCCGTGCTAGGCTGGGACAAATGCCCACTCACGGAGGAATCCCAGTATGCAGTCCGACCATCTGAAAGCCTGTATCGAAGCCTGTTACGCCTGCGCCACCGCCTGCGACCATTGCGCCGCTTCCTGCCTGCAGGAAGAGGACGTCAACATGATGGCGGGCTGCATCGCCCTCGACATGGATTGCGCCCAGATCTGCCGCACCGCCGCCGCCTTCATGGCGCGCGGCAGCGACTTCGCACAGCAACTGTGCCGCCTGTGCGCCGACGTCTGCACCGCCTGCGCCGAGGAATGCGGCCAGCATCCGATGGACCACTGCCAGGCCTGCGCCCAGGCGTGCCGCGTCTGCGCCGATGCCTGCCGGCGCATGGCGGACGCTGCCTGACAAGGCAGATTCAATCCTTGCGTGGCGGCGCCAGGTCGCGTTCGTCCTGGTTGCCGCCGGTTTCCGGCGTACCCAGACCGGTTTCGCCGGGTCCGGCCTGGCTGCTGCGCGTGTCCTGATAGCCGCGTCCGATGGCGGTGGCGTCGCTGCCGGCAGCTTCCGGCGCATCGCTGACACCTTGCTGCTGGCGCTGGGCCGCCTCGCTCGATACCGGCGCACGTGGCGCCGCTTCCTCGTTCTTCGGCTGGGTCAGCGGTGTGCCGCCGCTGCCGCCGGTTTCCTGCATCGTTTCGTGGGTGAGGGTAGAACCTTCCTCACCGCTGGTCGGATTGCCGACGCCGATCGTGACCGGATCCGTGCTGTTCGTGCTGCTCATGAAGCCTCCTCTTTAGTTAGACCGGGATCTCGGACGTGCCGCCGCCGGCGCCGCCGAATTCGACCAGCTGTTCCATGGTCAGGCGGCGCTCGTTGAGGGCGGCCAGGATCGCTTTCAGCTGCTCCGCATCCGGCTCGATGTAGACCATGCGCTGCTCGACCTCGTTGTCCCAGTAGCGGGTGTAGGGCACGTCGGTTTCGCCCATGACCTTGGCGTCGAAGGTGCCGTCCTGCAGTTCGCCGAAGAGGGTGACCCGGGTGGTATCCGGGGTGGTGTTCTTCACAGTAATACTCATGCATTCTCCTTGTGGTCGCAATATCGTCGGCCCCATTGTCCCGTACGCCCGGCGGGTCTGCAAACGCGCGCCAATCGTGCGCGGCGTCGAGCCTGGGCGGGGACGGGAATATCATGCCGGGGAGGGTGGCGAATGCCCGGCTGGCGCTGCAGACCACACCGGCCATCAAGGGTACGCTCCGCTTCGATCTGGCGGTCGATGGGGAGGTCAGGGCTTTCACCATACCGGTACGCGCTGCTTCCGAGGTGGATCACCTGAGAGCCACGCTGTCCGCGAGCGACAATTAAACTCGCCAACACGCAACCGTGTCGGGGCGATTGCAAGCGGCTTGATCGTGTTTAAGGCGCGGTAAGCCAAGGCATGAATGCGGCACGCAGCTTGAAGCGCTTCGGCTGCAATAGCGCCGACCGTTTCACCGATTTCATCAACTCGACATTACCAAATATATTGTCGAGTTCAAGATCGGCCCATCTGAAATGCTATACTGTACATAGATACAGCCCTCCCAGCCCTCAAACCGCATCGTATGCCAGACTTTACCCCAATCGACCTTGGTCCGTCCCAACCGGAAGAGATAACGACCGGAGAGAGCGGACGCATGCACGTCAAGATGTACCGCATGGCCGACGATGCCATCACCGAAGCCACCACCGACATCGAACTGGCACGCGAGTTCATCGCCCACGGCGAATTGAGCGCGAAATCGATTCAGAATACGCAGAAGGAGCTGTTCCGCTTCCTGACCTGGTGCCGCGAAGAAGCAAAAAAAACCCTGGGACAGCTGAATGTCGCCGACCTCAACAACTACAAGGACTTCCTCAGGAATCCACCGCCGGATTGGGTCTCGACGACCAAATGGCCGCGCAGCCATCCGCAGTACCGGCCATTTACCGGGCCGCTGTCCGATCCGAGCCGACGCCAGGCAATGATCGCAGTCAAGGGCCTGATGGGCTTTGCCGAACAGACCGGCTATCTGCGCCGTAATCCAGGCGCTTTGGTGCGCAACGTGCGGGCACCTTCGGCCAGCCGGATCACGCGCTACCTGACCCAGGGCGCGATCGCGCTGGCACTGCAGACCGTCTCCAGTCGTCCTGCCGACACCCCGGCAGCATTCCGGCGACGTGCGCGCGACCGTTTCCTGCTGGTCGCCTTTGCCCACACCGGCGCCCGCCTGAACGAGATCGTCAGCGCCTCGATGGGCTCGATCTACACTGAAGGCAATGGCCGCTGGTGGCTGGACGTCACAGGCAAAGGCAACAAACCGCGCCGCCTGCCGGTGCCGCCCGACATGCTCGACGCCTTCCGGGACTACCGATTGGCCTTCGAACTGCTGCCGCAAAGCAGCCGCACCGATCGCACGCCGCTGGTCCTGTCCAGCCGCTCGCGCGAACTGTCGCGCATTACGGACGAGGCGGCATCGGAAGCCGTGAAAGCGATGTTCGCCGATGCCGCGCGCGCCGCCGACGCCCAGGGCGACGGCGATACGGCTGCGACGCTGCGTCAGGCGTCGGCGCACTGGCTGCGCCACAGCATGCTGACCAACCATGCGAACAACGGGGTGCAGTTGAAGACGCTGCAGGACACCGCGGGGCATGCGAACATTGCGACGACGGCGGCTTATCTGCACAAGACCGATAACGAGCGTTATGACGAGATCATCGGGTCGGTCAATGGAAAAGGGATCATGTAGGACTGCTTCGAGGGCGCATTGGCGCCTTTGCATAACGCGTATTTTACATAATATAGATTATGCGAAGTTGCGATGCCAGGACCCGGAGTTGGCGATCCACCTGCTCGGCACGTTTGAGCGCTCGTACGTAAAACTGATGACATCTTCTACCTAAATGGTAGGACGAAGCGAAAAACACGCACTTTTACGGTCATGTCACCTTACTCGGGAGGCAACGTCCGATGAGCAGCGATAAGTCCAAGTTGCAGGCGACGACGGCTGAGCGGACGAAAATCACGGCCCGACGGCCTCAATTAGACATAAAATGGGCGTCCGGCGATAACCAGTTTGTCTCCCGCGGCGCCGACAACCTCTCGTTCGAACCCATCCCCCATGCGATGCGCCATAAATGCGTTCGCGCAGTGCTTCCTGTTGATGTCTGGCGGCTGTTGCGCAAGATGACGATCGACGTTTCTGGAAACCGCTACGCACAATGCGGTACCAGCAAACAGCTCGAATGCCACGAAATCTGGGACTACCCCTCGATTCCAGGTGCCGACGGCCTAGTCCGCCAGGTAATGAAGCTGGTCCGACTCCAGGCCCTTTGCCATCTATGCCATGTAGGCAAGCATATCGGCTTTGCGCGCTCCGACGCGCGACAGTACCGGCAGGTCAAGTATCACCTCCGGGCCGTGTATGGTGTCAGCGATGAGGAATTCGCGGTGCACGAGCAGCAGGCAGTCGAGCGCGTCGCCGAGCTGAACCGAGCTGGTCCGCGCTCACTGGACCTAACATTCCTGAATGCCGACCGGTTCATGTGGATTCAGCACCGATTCGGCAGACGCTTTACCGAAGACGAAACCGGGAGCTGTCGGAACCTGGACAATCCGACCGACGTTGAGGGATAACTTCCGACTGGCTGTCAGTTCTGGTTCTCTGTTCCCGGTTTACTCGGGTGCTTCGACGGAGTCGATCGCGGTCGTTTCGATTTTCGTTCTAATGCGGCTTGTTTCAAGAACGAGCGCAATTGCTGCCGTAACTCCTGCACGCGCGCCTGCTCCGCCGCGAGCTGGCTGGCCAGGGCCGCCGTAGCCTCCCTACCCTCGGCCACGCTGGCCATTGCCGAATCACGTTCAACTCTAAGTGCGGAAATCTCGGTGCGCTGTGACGCCAGCGCGTGCTCTTGACGGACTAATTGAATCTGCACCGTCTGGGCGTCCAACTGCAGCTTTTCGTATTTGGCCGCCGTCACTTGTCGTTCGCTCTCGAGCGATTTTTGCAGCTTCCCGACCGCCGTGCGCTCGCGGTCCAGTTCGACAAGAGCACGTTTTTCGAGTTCGACGTAACGCTGCTCAGCTTGGACTACCCGCGCCGTGACTTTGTCGATGTCCGCTGCGTGATCTCTCGACGTTGCGAGCGCCTCGCGGTGCAGCCTGTCAACTTGGGCCCGTGCCTCTACCAGTTGCGATTCCACGTTTTGGGCTTTCGCTCGCTCTGCGCTGAGCTGCTCGCGAAACGCCACCAGATCCTCGTCTCGGGCAGCGACCGCCCGGTTCGCTTGTTCCAGCTCGGTCATGGCCACGCGCGCTTGCTCATCCGCGCGCGCCTTCGCCGCCGACAGCGCATCTCGCTCAGCCGCCAAGGCATCTTTCGGGTGAGCGACCGATTCCTCGGCCGATCGCCTTGCACTTGACCAAACTTGGCCCAGCAGCTTGCCGGCCGATTCGCGTAGCTCTTCTGGCAGGTCTGCGTTGTCGACATCGACCCGGCTTTGTCTACGAAGGTCACTCCAGAATTGTCGAAGCGCCTCCGAAGGCACAGACATGCTCCCCTTACGAACGAGTTGGTATAGGGCATTCGTCGTCGGCGTGATGCCGTAGTTCGCTATCTGTCCGTTAACCACGCTGGCCTGCCGCGAGTGGCCACAGCCGACGTGACGGTGGGCGGTCAGACCATCCGCGCCGGCGAAGGCGTGGTGTTGATGGTCAACTCGGGCAATCGCGACGAAAGCATCGACCCGGACGGTGACAAGTTCGACATGCATCGGTGTGCCAAGGACCACGTTGGTTTCGGGCACGGCCTGCACAAATGCATCGGCGCGCATTTCGCCAGAACCGAGCTCGATATCGTATTCCGGGCCCTGTTCCAGCGGATACCAACGCTGGCGCTGGCCGCGCCGGTAGAAAGCCTGAGGTTCCGCCATGAAATGGTGCTGTACGGCCTGAAGGAACTCCCCGTTAGCTGGTCCCGCCCGTAGCGGTCAGCATGGCGCTCGCCGCTTTCGCATGGCACTTTTTCGTACTTTTCAACTATTGGGATACCATGAGTTCGTCGACCAACACAGCACAGCATGGCGCTAAGTAGTCTCCCAGTTTTTGCTGTCAAAGTCGATTAGGCAAGATAGTAGGAGCTGAAGCGATGAAACTGCTGGAGCTGTCGAAAGACGAGGGGCGGACGCTGCGGGAGATGGGAATTTTCCATCCGCATCCGAGGACGCGAATGCGGGCGCAAGGGATATTAAGGTTGAGCCAAGGGCTGACGTTGCAGCAAACCGCCGACGAGTTCATGGTGCATTTGAACAGCGTTGAGCAGTGGCGGCAACGTTGGAAAAAGCTGGGGCTGGCAGGGCTGTACGAAGGTCGTCACACGGGTCGCCCTAGGAAGTGGACACCCGAACAGCGACAAGCCCTGGGTGAGTTAGCGCAATCTGAAGGTGGAACGGTGGTCGCGTTGCTGCGTCATATTGGTAAGCAGCAGGAGCATGCACCGATCAGTGAAAACACGGCAGTGCGCTATCTCAAAGAGATGAATTTTAGCTACAAGCGCTACCGGTACAGTTTAAAAAAACGCAACCAGAAGGCGTTCGAGTACGCCAGCGAGGTGATTGGGAAACTGGGCCAGCTCGATCATGAACAGCAGTGCGAATTGCTGTACTTCGACGAATCGGGTTTCAGTCCAAACCCGGCGGTACAATATGGCTGGACCCGGATCGGCGAGACGCGCTCAGTCGAACCATTAGCGCACCGCCAGCGAGTCAATGTGCTTGGAGCACTGCGTCATGATGGCCAGTTGATCTGGACAACCCAGCAGCGCCCGACCACGCGCGACGATGTCATCGCCTTTTTTGATCAGATTGCGGACCAGCCACACTCGGTACCCCGTATTATCCTGCTCGACAATGCGGGAATTCACAAAGGCGACGTGATGGAAAAGCACCGCCGTCGCTCGGCAAAAAAGGGACTGTGCTTGTACTATCTGCCGCCGTACAGTCCAGAGCTAAACCGCATCGAAATACTCTGGAAGCACGCCAAGTACTTCTGGCGTCGATTCGCCAGTGTCAACGGAGCGGACCTATTAGCCGAGATTCAGTCCCTGATGAAAGGTTTCGGCACCGAATTCACCGTAAATTTTGGGTGAGTACTTAGCGCAAATCATGGCACGGGATCGTCCCTGACCCTGCTGATCATCCTGCTGGCAATTTTCGTCATCCCGACATCGATTACCGGCACCGCAGTTGCTCTGCCAAGTATCGCTATTGACCTGCATCCCCAGCTGGCCCCCTTGCAATGGCGGGTTACCGCCTTTAATTTGACGTTCGCTTGCTTTACCCTGGCGTGGGGCGCCCTGGCCGACGCCATCGGGCGGAAGCGCTCCTTCGGCATCGGCGCCGCAATCTATGTAGCCGCCTCGGCCGTCAGCGCCCTGTCGCAGGACGTTTATGTCCTCGATATCGCGCGTGCCACGGCCGGTATCGGGGCGGCTGCAATCTTCTCGGCCGGGAGCGCCCTGTTGGCCACCGAATTCGATGGCGCAGCGCGCATGCGCGCGTTCGCGTTGGCCGGGGCCACGATCGGCATCGGCGTCGGGATCGGCCCAAGTCTGTCCGGCCTGCTCGTCGGCAGTGCGGGCTGGCGTGCGATCTTCGTTATTCACGCCGTCCTGATGACGCTGGTGCTGGCCGCGCTCACATTCATCCGCGAAACCGCGCCGCGCCGCGCCGATGTGAAGATCGACGTCGCTGGCACGGCCTTGTTCATCCTGTGCGCCCTGGCCTTGATTACCGGTATCGTGCAGGGCACCGCATGGGGCTGGACCAGTGCGCGCATTCTGGGTCTGTTCGCCGCATCGGGCGTACTACTGGCGCTGTTTATTGTGGTCGAGCGCAGCCAAGCGCAACCAATGTTCGACCTGTCGATCCTGAGCAATCGCGGGTTCCTCGGTTGGTGTCTCGCTACGATGGCGCCATCGTTCGGCTTTTTCACCTTGCTCACGTACCTGCCAACCTACCTGAACGCGGTGGCCGGCCTTAGCCCTGTGATCACCGGCGCGTCGATGCTGCTCATGGCCGGGCCGCTGCTTGTGTGCCCGATCGTCGCGGCCAAGCTGGTAGGTGCGGGCACCGCGGCCAAAACGGTATTGTTCACCAGCCTGCTCTTCCTGATCGGCGGCGACTTGGCGATGCGGCTCGTCCATCCGACCGCCTCGCTGATGACCTTTGCGATACCGATGCTGCTCGTGGGCGTGGGCACCGGTTTGTCTGCCGGCCTTGCCGATGGCCAAGCACTGAGTAAGGTCAGTCCAGAGAAATCGGGTTTCGCGGCCGGCTTTTCGAACACTCTCCGATTGGCAGCGAGACCATCGCGATCGCATTGTACGGCGCCTTGCTGGCCACTCAAGTGCATAGCGCGCTGGACGGCAATCTTACGCGGTTCGGCACCGTGAACGCGGCGGCGCTGGTGAACGACATCGCCTCCGGTAACTTGGTGGCACCGATGCAGATGGTCCGCCATGAGGAGGCGGCGGCCTTCAGAACGTTTATGGTCGCCAGCTATGACACCGCGTTCCACGACGTGCTGACGATCCTGACCGGCATCTGCGTACTGCTCAGCGTGGTCGTAGTTGCCCTGCTCGGTCTTCGGGCGCGCGCTTCCCTTCCGGCGCCCCCCTTGCCGACCACTACGGAATAAGCGTTCGCATCGCGGACGCGGCACACGAACGCCGCGTCCGCGATGCTATGCTGAGCAAAATTCAAGCGACATACAACCATTGCCTCGACCACTGACGAATTGGCGATGAGCCGGCCGGGCAGCAGGTCTAGACCGGCATCGTCTCCACGATGAGCTGACATGATAAAAATTCTTGGAATTTCCGGCAGCCTGCGTGCTGCTTCTGTGAACACCGCACTGCTCAAGGCCATGGCGCAGGTGGCGCACACTGATATCAGCTTCAGCCTTTATGGCGACCTGGCGTCCGTCCCCTTGTTCAACCCGGACCTGGAAGGCCATGAAGCGCCGGCCGTGCATGCATTGCGCGCCGCGCTGCGCGATGCCGATGCCGTAGTCATAGCCAGCCCCGAATACGCTCACGGCGTAACCGGCGTCATCAAGAATGCGCTGGACTGGATCGTCGGCTCCGGAGAGCTCATCGACAAGCCGGTAGGGCTGTTGATCGCCTCGAAACGCTCGATCTATGCGCCGGAGGCGCTACGCAAGACGCTGGCGGTGATGGGCGCCAGCGTGATCGAGGGCGCCTATTTGGCTCTTTCCATCAACAATAACCGTGCAACTGACGTTGAGATCCTTGCGGAGCGCGACACGGTCACCGTCCTACGCGAGGTACTGAACGTTCTTGCTGCTGCGGTGCAGACGCAATCAGGGGCCAAGGCACAGGAGGCCTGACCCGGGGATGTCGATATTTGTCGCATCGGCAGAGCCACCGCCTTTCTTCATTATCGTGGAGTATACAACGGTGCCTCGAACTTGTACGTACGACATATTCAGCGTTGCAGGGTTGCCTTTGCCGTCAATGCCCGTCGTGGCTTGCGTACACTTGAATGCGGCCTATTCACGATGCTGTTACCCAGCGCATTAAAGTTATGTGTCAGTACGTCTTCTCCTTCGCGGCGTTTGAATCGGGGGTGCTGGTAGGAACAGAGGCTGAGCAAACACGTGCGAAATCGCCATGGCACGAGAGTATTAATGACAAAAGAGGTGCAAGCGTCAAATGAACCGATCAAAGTGGCTCGTAAGGTTGGTAGCCGTGGCCAATTGCCGCGCGCGGGTCTTTGCGTTTCCCTTCTCCGGTGGCAGTGCACACTCCTATGCCCATTGGCGGAACTGGTGGACAGGGGACATGGAGTTGTGGGCCATTGAAGCACCCGGGCGCGCGGCTCGGATTGCAAAGTCGCCTATCTCGACCCTGGACGAGATCGTTCGCCAATTAGTGCCGGACATGATGCCGTTGCTCGACAGGCCCTATATCTTGTTTGGGCATAGCAACGGCGCCCTAATGGCGTTTGCAATAGCCAACCGCCTGTTGGAACTGGGCGCACCGGCACCGGAGGGGATTATTCTATCGGGCAGGTGCTCACCCAGCCGTGATAAAAGGCGGGAGCGAGTCAGCACATTGCCGGACAACGAGTTTCTGTGCAGATTACGGTCATTTGAGGGCACCCCAAAAGAGCTCTTAAACAATCCGGAAGTCATGCGCTTGTTCTTCCCGGCGATGCGTGCCGATTTCGCGACAGGTGAAACCTATACTCTAAGTAAAATACATGCGGCGCTATCTGATGTACCGGCACTGGTTCTAGCGGGCACGCACGACTCGACAGGTGTTGCCGAAATATTCGCGTGGACAGAGATATTCCCGTCCGCGCGTACACGTCTGCTCGAAGGAGGCCATTTTTTCATTAACACGGATTTTTCATTCCCGGCGATTTTTCAGGAATTCTGCAGTGCGAGTCTGAAACTCTCATCTCCTACGCCCTCAGCCATTAATGCTGTGGCGTCAGAATGCGGTATCGGAGATTTACAGCAGTGTAAGTTACCCACCACTTATAAACCTAATCCTTAATTCCGGACCATGCTGACGTCTGGTGTCCTGCCTGCAACCGTCTTAAAAGCAGTTAAAAGTCTGAACTGGCGCACACTATCCGGCATACGTCAGGAATCGGGACAAATATGCGTGATTGAATTCGACCCAAGCGAGTTCAATCCCGTCCTATTCCAAGACGTCGGTATTCTGCGCCCCGCCTCAATAGCCTGCAGCGTATTGAAGCGTCAGGCCGAATTTTTTTCGGCCGGCTGGCAGCCCGATTATCGCTGGCGACACTGGGCATGTCTAGCCGCGATATTCCAATCGGGTCCGCTAGACAGCCGATGTGGCCAGCGCCGGTTGTTGGCAGCATTACGCACAGCCAGAATTTCGCTGCGGCAGTGGCGCTCGTAGAGTGCTCGTGCGTCGGCATCTATGTCGAGAGGGTGGTTCTACCTGAACTCCAGCAAGCACTTTTAGCGGCAGCTATCTCGACCGATGAGCACGCTTATCTACGAACGCTGGTCGTCGATTTACCTTTCGACCAACTGATTACTGCGGTTTTCTCCGCAAAAGAAAGTTTTTTTAAGGCGGCTTTCCCATTCGTAGGCCGCTATTTCGACTTCAGTGCCGCCGAAGTCGTTGGTTTCGATTCTAAAAACCAATACTTATCACTCATGTTAAGACAGGATCTTTGCCCAGAACTTTTTGTCGGGAAAGTTGTGCGAGTATATTTGGATTTCATTCGACCGGATACCCTACTAACCAGCTTTACGAACTCGGCTCTTGACCGAACCCGGCCACTCAGCTCAGGATAAAATTTTCGTCTTTGCAATGCTCGTGTGATGCCCGACGAGCTGTATAGAGGAACATTCGAAGGCGATAAGGAAGTCGAATCCGTCTAGACGGCTTTGCTAGCCGCCTCATGACGATTTCGCTATAAGCTGTCAGTACCGAAGAGCGTATTCCGGACATTATTCCTAATCATGGACGCAACACCGCGCCCTAAGTACCAAGACTGCGAAATGAGCATACATGCTGCTGATGCGTTTAGCTTTGACCGCGGCTTTTATCGATATTGAAAGTGTTTGAATAAAAGTCCCAGAGTGTCTGATGCGACGGATGCTGCATGGACGTTGGTTTGGCAATCGTGAAATGGTCCGTATTGGGGATGATTTGAAAGGCGCCGAAGTAGCTGGCCGCTTCACTGGCTGTGACAACGGTAGACAGAGTGAAGAATTTGAATATCCGCACGATGGAGTGGTTTTCGAATAAATCCATACCGTATAAATTGGGTAAGGTTTTTTTTCCCACTAAGTCGGCGAATCTTCGGTCTAGGCTGCGGACGAAGTCACGTTTCGGCTCCAACTGACCACCCATGCGATTGCCGAACGCCTGATGTAGTACACGCAGCTTTGCCGCCCAATCCGATCCCCTGGATGGAGATGCCACCAGAAACAGTCCAAGATTGGCACGTTCGAATGCCTGTGCCGTATTCAGAAGCGCGTACCTCACCACCAACCCGCCTGTGCTGTGGGCGATGAATATAATGTTTTTCTTGTTCAGTGCCGGAGGCCGCCCTTCGGTATCGATGGAGCGCATGTCCCTCATCAATTTATCAGCGGCGTCGTCAATGCCAAATTCACCGCTGCCGATATCGGTGAAGTATCCGCCGAGATAGACAGAAGGATTCTTGAAACGGGGATCGTCTACTACCATTTTGGGCCAATATGTATGCTTCTCAGAACTCCAGCATGCAGTCGAGTCCGATAGTATTCCGTGCACAAAAATAAAGACCGTATCGCTTTCGTTGTAGTGATACCACGCGCCGGACGATATCTCCGGCCGGGCGTTGTGCGGCGATTTTTTTCTGAAAAATGCCGTTGCTAAAATCGTGAGCAGTAGCATTGATCCAGCCAGAATCGCACGCGTCCTTCCTGAGGCACTGTTGTCAGCGTCCGGCATGGCACGCAAGCGCGCTTTGCCGGCCTGCGCTTCGGCGCCCTCCGCAGCGGCATAGGCTACGACCGCTTCGTAAAAGTATCGTTTGGCGCTTTCGGCGTCGTGCCGCGCGTTCGCGAGCCTGCCAAGCGCCTCCAGGGATTTTGCTTGATTGATCCGCATCCGGTTTTTATTGAAGAAATCTAAAGCATCCGATAACAGGGCGAAGGCTTCCTCAAAATTCTTTTCTGTCGTTGCAATGCGTCCCAGCCCAAGTTTAGCTGTAAATTTACCGCAGGCGTCATCCATAGGAGATTTCGCTGCAAACAGCGCTGCACTATAGTGCGACTTTGAGGCTTTGAGATCGTCATGTTCTAATGCATCGCCCAGCCCCAGTTCGGCGGAAATAAGCGGACAGTTTAATCTGCGCTCAGTGGCCATCTCCTTTGACTGGCGATAAGCGTCTAACGCTGGCTGAAATTGTTTTTGCTTGATGTAGAGCGCACCAAGCTCATTGAACGACAGTGTTAAATTATAATAATCTCCGTCGTTTTTCTGTTTGGTTATAAGCTCCTTGACCTTGTCCACCGCCGGAGCATAGTTTCCGTCAAACTCGGCGTTGAGCAGCGACAGGTCAGCTTTTGCCATCGCAATGAGATCGGTGCTTCCCATCAACTGTGCTGTGGAGATCAGCTCTTCCACGTGATTTTTCGCGTTGGACAATCTGTCAGTATTGCGCTCTATAGTCGCTAGGTTGGATAGCGCCTGTGCCTGGACATCTAGTTGCTTGCTCTGTTTTGCAATATCGACTGCCCGGGTGTAACCACCTTCGGCCGCCGCCATGTCGCCATTCAATAATTCGACGCCTGCCAAGCCGACTTGGATTCGTGCCTGCTTGTCACAGGCGGGCCATTTTTTACAAAAAGCCAACGCATGGTTAAAAGCCGCAATCGCAGCCGGCGTTCCTCCTGCTTCCGCCTCGAACTCGGCCAGGAAAATCTGATTCGACACAATCAGCTCGTAATCCGGTAGCTGTCCTGCCTCAACGGCGCTTGTAACAAAGTGCGACGTTTCCTCTATCAACTTGCGGACCCCGTCTTTATTACCCGAATTATTTTCAACCTCTGAAAGCGTGAATGACAACCTCGCAGCCGATTGCCAATTCGCTCTGCGCTTGGCGAATACCAATCCTTCCTTCAGATATTTTTTCTTGAGCTCAACGTCACTGGTTTCATGAAAGGATTTTGCAATCCTGAAGTATAGGTCGGGCACAAATTCAACGCACGGCTCTGAGTTGGCGCACACTTCGATTGCCTGGTCGAAATACGTTGTGGCTCGTTTAGCTCCATTCAAGCTGTTTTCTGCTTCTCCAGCTATGAAAAGAATACGAGACTGTTGCATGTCGCTGCCTTTTTTCCGGCCAATAATGTGAGCAACATATTTACTCGCGGCAGAGTAGTCGCCGGCGTCGATCGCCTCTTCCGCCGCAGCCAACACGTTGGCAACTTGCTTGTCGTCGGCCTGATCGATTCCCACCGCACAGGAATTAGCGGTCAAGACAAGGGATAACAATGTAGCAAAGACCAAACACAGCAGCTGCTTTCCTGTTGTCATCATTTCCCCCAAGGCACGAGTTCTTCTGATCTAAAAGTGGATGTAATTCATCGAGTCTATTACTAAAAAAGCTACGATGCCAGACGTTTGCCAGTTCCCGCCAGAGCGCAAGGCTCCCGGCACGTGCGATATCTATCGCAGCCGCTAATTTGCCAATTCGATGCGGACACCTTCGTGACCGGATAAAAGTAAGAGAATTCATCAGCAGGATCAGCCTTAAGCACGCCGTCGGCGAGGCGGGGGGACGCGGCGATCTCGCCGTAGCTGTGCTTCGGACAGTGGCTTAATCGGGAGCGCGCCTACGCAGGGTGTTGCCTTCATCGATCGAAGTGCCCTAGCACTCAAGACATGGCTGGATGAATGCATGCATGAGCTGCAGCACGGGCGTGATGTATATGGTCTTCGATGCAGGCTCCGGGTTCAGTGTTGCATTTGACTGATCCAGCTGACGAATCCCGTTGCGTTTCTAACGGTTTAAAACGCAACAGAACGACACTGTCATCTAACGCAACGGCGTTTTTGAAAAATTCTTTCGTTGCGATGTTAAAAGCATACGCAACACGAATCCCTAACTACATAGTTTGCGAAGTTGTGATGCCAGGACCCGGAGTTGGCGATCCACCTGCTCGGCACGTTTGCCATGCCGGTACGCACAGACCGGATTGCAACGAGCAGACATTACCGTCTGGTGGACCTGGCGCGTCGGCTGCGCCGCGATGAGCGCACTGTGCGCGACTGGCTAAGCGGTCGGCAGCGCGTGCCATGGTGGGTGCCCGAAATACTCAGGCTCAAGCGCATCGAAGCCGATCTTCGTCACCGCCAGATGGGCATGGGCGCGCTTGCGCCCATGCTCGGCATCGTTAGCGCAGCCATCATCACGCTGGCCCAGCCGGAACTGAAAAAGCCATAGGAAGGTCTGTGGCTCGCCGATACGACGGCGCCGGACGCACTTGTGTGACGCGTCACGATAAAGCCTGCATTGCGCAGGCTTTTACTGGACCGTCTCCTCAGACCGGTCCCCAAGGTGAATCTGCCGGCACTACATGTTCGCGTTCTTGGTGGCCCAGCGGAATTTACAGGTTGGCAAGCCAATGCATGGGCTATCGGTTTCGGATTCGAAGTGTTTTCACCGTCCAATGAAGCGGGAACGCTAAACGATGCAAAGTTTTTACTCCTAGACATAGCCGGGTTACTGAATTTTATCTTCGTCCTAGGGCCATTCAAAATTCTAAGGAATATCCCGAATAAGCTGTCGTTACGCATACTGGCAAGCCTATCGATCTTGGGGGGTACTTGGTTCTGCTGCGCCGCTCACCCTCCTCCACATTCATGTATTACCATTGATTGGCTACTTCGTTTTGCATGCCTGCCGCTGGACGCCCCGATATCCAGCGGCCTAGCAATGCAACAGGTTTTGCCCTTATGATCCCAAACATGATCACCTCCTTCGACATCGGCGGCACCGCCATCAAACGCGCCATCGCCACGCCCGACGGCCAAATCGGCGAACTCCAGCGCGTACCCACGCCCACCAACGACTTCGCCGCCTTCACCGCGGCCATGCAAGCCCTGATCGATACCGGCGGCCCGACAAAAGGCGTCGCCATCTCGATCGCCGGCGTCATCGACCCCGACACCGGCCGCATCAAGTGCGCCAACATCCCCTGCATCGACGGCCGTACGCTGGCCGCCGACCTGTCCGCCGCCTTCGAGCTGCCCGTCTGGATCATCAACGACGCCGACAGCTTCGCCCTGGCCGAAGCCCAGGCCGGCGCCGGACGCGGCCACCGTAATGTGTTCGGCCTGATCCTCGGCACCGGCGTCGGCGGCGGTCTGGTCATCGACGGGCACCTGGTCGGCGGCCCCGGCGGCTTTGCCGGTGAATGGGGTCACGGTCCGGTGGCCGCGCAGTTTGCCGGCACGCCGCCGCAGGCCATTCCGCGCTTCCAGTGCGGCTGCGGCCAGACCGGCTGCCTCGACACGGTCGGCGGCGCACGCGGCCTGGAACGCCTGCAACAGGCCCTGGACCAGCCGGCAATGGACAGCCGCGCGATCATCGACGCCTGGCAGGCCGGCGAGGCCGGCGCCGGGCGCACCGTTGGCTGCTACGTCGACCTGCTCGCCGGGCCGCTGGCGATGCTGGTGAATACCGTCGGCGCATCGATCCTGCCGGTCGGCGGCGGCCTGTCCAACAGCGCGGCGCTGATCGCGCGCCTCGACCAGGCGGTGCGCGCGGCGATCCTGCGCAAGACCGACGCACCGATCGTCGTGCCGGGCCAGTCCGGCGCGGAAGCGGGATTGATCGGCGCGGCCTGGCTCGGGCTGGAAAAGCTGGGAAACATGGATGCTTGACCGGATCACGCTGGAAGTCTGCGTCGACAACGTCGATGGCCTGGCGGCGGCGATCAGCGGTGGCGCCGACCGCATCGAGCTATGCAGCGCGCTGGAGATCGGCGGCCTGACGCCGAGCGCCGGCCTGCTGCGCGCGGCGGCAAGCAGCCCGGTGCCGGTCGTGGCCATGATCCGTCCACGTGGCGGCGACTTCTGCTTCAACGCCGCGGATATGCAGCTGATGCTGGCCGAGATCGATGCGGTCGCCGACGCCGGTTTGCAAGGCGTGGTACTGGGCGCGTCGCTCCCGGACGGAGAACTCGCCCCGCACACGCTCGACAAACTGGTCCGCCACGCCAAGGACCAGGGCCTGCGCTGCACACTGCACCGCGCCATCGACCTGTGCCCGGACCTGGCCCAGGCAATAAGGATCGCCATCGACTTGGGATTCGAGCGCGTCCTGACATCCGGCGGCGCCAGAAAAGCACCCGAAGGCCTCGACGGCTTGAAGCGCTGCTTCGATGCCGCGGCAGGCCGCATCGCGGTCATGCCGGGTGCTGGGATCGACGCTACGAATGTAGACCTGCTACGCAAAAACCTGTCGCTGACCGACGTTCACGCCTCCTGCTCGGTGCCACTGCCGGCACCATCGCCGCAAGTCGCCGCCTTCGGCTTCGACACCGGCGGCCGCCGCCAGACCAGCCGCGAAAAAGTCGCCTCTCTAAAAGCCGCGCTCCGCGCCTGACCCGGCAAGCGGCCGTTTCCCTTGAAATTCCCGACAGTTTGTGTGAGACTCGTCGGACTAAAAGTGAAACCGGTTTCACTTTGACGTTCAATGTTGTCTGGAGAATGCAGTTTGCAGTTCGATCTGACCTCGCTCACACCCTACTTCGGTGACCTTGCCGCCGGGGCCCGCCTCACCGCCTTCGCCTGCGCGCTGGCCCTGGCCGGCAGCCTGATACTCGGCATCCTGGTAGCCCTGATGCGTACTGCAGCATCGACCAAGGCCCAACGCGTGGCCAACGTCTACGTCGACGTGTTTCGCAACGTGCCGTTCATCGTCCAGCTGTTCTTCCTGTTCTACGGCCTGCCCGAGATCGGCATCGAGCTGAGCGCCTTGGCCACCGGCGTGCTGGCGCTGTCGCTGGCGGGCGGCGCCTTCACCTCCGACGCGATCCGCGCCGGCATCCTGGCGATCGAGCCCGGCGTGCTGGAAGCGGCGCAGGTCAGCGGCCTGCCGCGCGTCGCCATCTACCGCCGCATCGTGCTGCCGATCGCGCTGCGCAGCGCCGTGCGGCCGCTCGGATCGGTGTTCGTCAACCTGATCCTGACCTCGTCGATCCTGTCGGCGATCACCCTGAATGAATTGACGGGGAGCGCCAAGATCGTCGCGGCCGATACCTTCCAGCCTTTCGAGGTGTACGCGCTGCTGCTGGTGCTGTATGCGGTGCTGACCTGGCTGGTATCGCTGGCCGCCGGTGCGCTGCATCGGCGTTTGAACAGGAACCAGCTGTAATGCGCTATACCGATTTCAGTTACCACGACATCGTCCTGCTGCTGCAGGGTCTGGGCGTCTCGGTCGCCCTGTTCGCGGCCACCACCCTGATCGGCCTGGTCATCGGCCTGGCCTGGGCCACGCTGCGCTACTATCGCGTGCCGCTGCTGGCGCCCCTGGCCGCCCTGCTGGCCGAGCTGCTGAAGAATTCGCCGGTGCTGGTGCAGTTGTTCCTGGTGTTCTTCGGTTTGCCGGTGCTGCTGGAAATGGACCTGACGCCGGTGCAAGCCGCCCTGATCACGCTGTCCGGGAATACGGCGGCCTTTATCTATGTGATCGCGGTGTCCGCCATCGAATCGGTCGGACGCGACCAGCTGGAGACGGCGCGCGTGTTCGGCTTGAGCCGCTGGCAGACGCTGCGCCGCATCGTGATGCCGCAGGCGGCCGCCTTTGCGCTCGGGCCGCTGGCCGGGCTGCTGGTCAACCAGCTGCAGGTGACCTCGCTGATCTCGGTGATCGGCGTGGTCGATCTCACCAAGGTGGGCGCGATCCTGAACCTGCGCACGCTCAAGCCCTTCATCGTCTGGACCGTGATCGGCCTGCTGTACTACCTGATGGCCCGGCTGATCGCCGCGGCCTGCGCCCGCGTGGAAGCGCGTCTGCGCGCGCATCGTCAATGGAAGGGTCTGTAGCATGATTCACATCGAAGGCGTGGCCAAGCGCTTTGGCAGCAACACCATCCTGGATGGCATCGACCTGCGCATCGCGCCCGGCGAAGTGGTGTCCATCCTCGGTCCCAGTGGCTCCGGCAAGTCGACCCTGATCCGCTGCATCAACGGCCTCGAAAAGCTGGATGGCGGTTCGATTTCGGTCGATGGCCACCGGGTCGACGATCCGAAGCAGCTGCAGCTCGTGCGCCGCTGTTCCGGCACCGTGTTCCAGCTGTTTAATCTGTACCCGCACATGACGGCGCTGCAGAACGTGACGCTGGCGCCGATCGAAGTCCTGAAAACGCCGCGCGCCCAGGCCGAGCAGGAGGGGCGCGAACTGCTGGCGTCCGTGGGTCTGGGCGAGCGCGCGGATACATATCCGGCCCAGCTCTCCGGCGGCCAGCGCCAGCGCGTCGGCATCTGCCGCGCCCTGGCGATGAAGCCGCGCTACCTGCTGCTGGACGAAGTCACGAGTGCGCTCGATCCCGAAATGACCGGCGAGGTGCTGGCCATCCTGGCCAGGCTGGCCAGGAGCGGCACCACGATGCTGTTCGTCACCCACGAAATCGCATTTGCGCGCGAAATCTCGGACCGCATCGTGTTCCTCGACGGCGGCCGGCTGCTGGCCGACCTGCCGGCGGCGCAGTTCTTTGCCGCGGACGGTGGCCTGGCGCAACCGCGCATCGCCCAGTTTTTATCCAAGATGTCGAAGTAGAGAGAGACCCGATATGAAAATGCTGCTTGCGAACGCCGAGGCGTGGCCCGGCTTCGAGACCAGCGTCGACCTGTTGAAACAGGGCGGCGCCGGCATTCCCTCCATGGTTGGCGGCATCGCCAAGGTCGAACGCGAGGCCAAGGTGCGCAGCGTCGGCTACGGTGGCTGGCCGAATATGCTGGGCGAGATGGAATTCGATGCCGGCGTCATGGACGGCACCACGCGCGACGTCGGCGCAGTCGGTGCGGTGCCGGCCACCCTGCCCGTTTCCGCCCTGGCCTACGAAGTACTGCAGCACCTGCCGCACGTGATGCTGACCGGCGCCGGCGCACGCCGCTTCGCCACCGAGCGCGGCTTCGCCGTCGACGAGGTACTGCACCCGGACAGCAAGCGGGTCTGGTGGGAACGGCTGCAGAAGGAGATGTCGCCGGCGCAGCTGGCCGCCTTTCCGGATATTCCGCTGGCGCCGCTCAGCAGCGCCATCACCGACCCGGAACGGGTACGCGACACCACGGTGTTCCTGGGCCGCGATGGCGGCGACAACATCGGCGTGGTGACGTCAACTTCCGGCTGGGCCTGGAAGTATCCGGGCCGCCTGGGCGATTCGCCGATTCCCGGTGCCGGCTTCTATGCTGACAGCCGCTTTGGCGCGGCCGCCTGCACCCATACCGGCGAGATGACCATGCGCTGCGGGACGGCGCGCACCATCGTGCTGGCGCTGCGCCTCGGGCACTCGCTGGAAGATGCAGTGAAACTGGCGGTGGAAGAGCTGGCCGAGCTGAAGACCGGCTTCCTGGCCGGCGTGGTGATCCACGCGATGGACGCGCGCGGCAACCACCAGGTGGTCAACTACCGCTGCGACGACGAAATCCGCTACTGGTATTGGGACGAGCGCATGGCCGCGCCCGAACTGCGCGTGGCCACCAACGTCAAACCCTGAAAGGACTGGACATGCAGCACGGATTGACACTGAAACTGGGACGCGTGGCTACCGCTGCGCTGTTGATGCTGGTGGCGGCTTCGGCGCTGGCCGGCCGCATCGAGGAAATCAAGGCACGCGGCTACGTGCGCATCGGCGTGTCGCTGGGCGGCGAGCCGGTGGGTTTTCGTAACGCCAGCAACGAGCCGGTCGGCTATGACGTCGACGTGGCGAAGCAGCTGGCCGCGCGCCTCGGCGTGCCGGTACGTTTTTCGGACGTCTCGAGCGATGCCCGTATCTCGATGCTGCGTTCGAAGCAGCTCGACCTGGTCGTGGCCAATGTCTCGATCACGCCGCAACGCGCGCGCGTGGTGGATTTCTCGATGCCGTATAACGTGGCCGGCCTGCGCGTGATCGCGCAAAAGAGCGCCCATGTGAAAACGCTGGCGGACCTGAACGGCAAGCGTGTGGTGGTCGGCCGCGGTACCACGGCCGATGCCTTCCTGCGCCAGTCGGCGCCGGGCGCGCAGCCGGTCTATACCGACAATTTCGCACCGGACGGCGTCCTGCTGCTGCAGCAGAAGCGCGCCGACGCCGGCATCGAGGATGCGTCGCTGCTCGACTACCTGGCCAGCAAGAATGCCAACCTGGAGACTTTGCCGGCGATGTACGGCAATACGCCGATCGGGATCGCGATGGCCAAGGGCGATCCGGCGCTGCTGCAGTTCGTGAACGGGTTCGTGGCGGCGTACGTAAAGTCGGGAGCGTATGCCGCCAACTACAAAAAATGGTGGGGCGCCAAAGCCGTGCCGCCGACGCTGACACCGTAGGGTGGGCGCGGCCGGCGTAGGCACCCTGTGCCCACGCGTGACGCTCGCGTTACGTTGGCTTCCGCGTGGGCAGTAGGGCGGGCTAGATGCCCGCACTACAAAGTGCCCACCCTACGTCGTGCGAGATCCCGCCGCAAACATCAACCGGTAAGCCGCGGCACAAACCGCGTCGGCACCAGCACATGCTCGCTGTTCTGCGCCAGCGGCGCGCCCTGGTGCAGGATCCGCACGATCTGCGCCACATACTCCCGTTTATCGGCACCGATCGATGAAATCGGATACGCATCGAACTGCGTCAGCGACACGTTATCGAAGCCATACAGCCGGAAGCGCGCCGGCCGGTGCTCCGGAAAATGCGCACGGTGCGCATCCAGCACCCCCATCGCCATCGCATCCGAGGTGCAGAACACGGCGCCGGTAGCCTCCACGTCGATCTGCCCGGCCAGTTCACGTCCGCTCGCGTACGAATAATCCCCGGCCAGTTCGCCCAGCAGCGTGATGCCGTGCAGCGCCAGCGCCGCACGATAGGAAGCGATGCGGGCCTGCTCCACCAGCGACATCGTCCGTCCCGTCAGCAGCAGCGCCGTGCGCACGCCCTTGCCCGCCGCATCGGCCACGGCTTCGCCGATACCGTGATCTTCGTCCATGGTTACCGACGGCGCACCCGGATCGTGATGGCCGTTCAGCATCAGCACGGCGTTGTTGCGGAACATGCGGCGCACGGTGACGGCATCGGCGAAATCGGAAAACACCAGCGCCGCATCGACGTGATAGGCGACGCCGTCGCGCAGGAAGGATTCGGCATGCTCGCCGGCGCCGACCCGGATGAAGATCACCTGCTTGCCAATTGCCTGGATCTCCGCCAGCAGCAGGTCGAACAGGTCCAGGTCCGACAAATCGTGGATGTGATTGACCAGGATGGCGACGAGATTGACCGTGTTGTTGGCCAGCCCGCGCGCCAGCGAGTTGGGACGGTAGCCGAGTGTCTCGGCCGCGCGCAGCACCTTTTCGCGCTTGTCGGCGGATACCGGCCGCGGCTCGGCCGAGAGGGCGCGCGAGGCGATCGCGCGCGACACGCCTGCTAATGCGGCGACATCGGACAGGGTCGGTGCCGGGGCGGCTTTCGTGATGTCGTTCATGGGCAGGATTATACTTGCCGGTCTCCGAAGCCATTTCACTCGAGATGCTGTTCCTTCATGATTTTTGGCAGTCCTGCGGCGTTCTTGTAGCGAATTCGGCAAGGTCCTTGCCAAAGTCGGACGCATAATTGGCAGCCCTCCAGTTCAGATAAGGTTCGTGAAGACAGTAAAAGCGCCGTGCATAGTTGTCGAAATAAGCGTGGGCGGACTTCCGATCGCACAAATCCGCCCTTATGCAGATCATGAGTTCGGAAAAAAACGAGACCACCGTATCGACGTCATCCACGATCCCGTACGTGGGCCTGCCATCCTTGTCGGTGCCGGAAACGCGCTCGACCACATTCATGACGAGCTGACGGTGTCGCTGCCGATAGGCCGCTTCCGAAGAGGCATGCTGTAGCCTCGACAACACTTGCTGGTTGCCGTACCAGGCATTGGCAATGCGTTTCGTGGACTCGAACAGCGCGCCTTCGGAAAACCGTTTGACATAGCCGAGGCTGGCTTCGATCCGCTGTTGGTGTTCCTTCTGCACGTACTCGAAGTAGGCCCAGCCGGCGCCCACCAGCGCGCCGGCGATGATCAGCACTTTTGCGCAGACTTCGAGCCAATCTATCAGCGTAGACGGGAGAAACCGCGTAGGGTTGCTCATCGCTTGCAAGCCGAGGCATTGAGCACCACCGGATTCGTGTCGAGAAAAGCCGGGTTTTCCGCGCGCTTTGCCTGAATGCAGCGCAAGTGCACCTTGCCGATTTTGACAGGCTGGTCCGGCATTTCATTGCGCTGGTTCGCCCCTGCCTGGCGCTTTCGCGGGTCTGGCAAGCTCTGCCGTGTTCCGCCTCTGGTAGCCTTGTCGATCAGGCACAGGTCGAAATAGAAGAGTACGGGATCGCCTTCGTCGCGTAACAATAATTCGGCATTATCTGCCAGGCAGTGCGCTTCCTTCGGCGTCAGCTTCAGCTCCTGCACGGCCGCGTCGCGATCCGCTGCCCAGGCATCGCAAGCGGCGGCAAGACAGAACAAGCTCCCGATCACGGCCGTCCGGAGGTGCAGCCCCAGCCTTCTAGAAGTTACTGTCGTTACCATGGATATCCCGTCCGGAATAATAGTATCCCGCCCATTGGGCCGGATCTGCATAGGGTTGTAACTGAGGTCTGTGCTCGAAAATCCAGGCAAGTTTTGCCAGCCGTGCTTTGGAGGCTGCGTCCTCGACCAGTCTGGAAAGGCGCCGTGCCACCCGGGCAAGTTCTTCGCCGCGAGCGTCTTTCAACCAGAGTTGGGCGTCCCGCAAGGCTTCAGGAACGGGGCGGTTTCGAACAAGCGTCGCTTCAGTCAAGCGATCGACCAGGAAAAGCGCGGGTACGTCGTCGGCCGGCCACAGCGAGGACACGACGCCTTTGGCCCCAAGTCCGATAAAGGCGGCCGGAAGTCCCTGAAATTCATTGGCAATGTCGAAAATCTGGATCAGGCCGGACTCGCAGGCAGACAGGATCACGAGGTCGGGCCCGTCGCCGCCGGCCACCGCCTGAAGATCGGCGACGGTGACGCGTTGCGCATCAGCGAGCAACAAGTGCGACTGCTGTGGATCCTCGCGGTTGAAGCTCGCGTGGCCGGCAAAGTGGAACACCCGGGCGCGCTGCAGAGCCTCCTTGACGCGTGCCGCTGTGACTTTACCTCCCATTAATAGCCTGGCCCTGGATGGAGGCAGCTTCGCGAACGCGCTGCGCGCCTCGAGTTCGGAAAATGGCAATGGGGAGCCGCTGCCTGGATTACCCATGGATACCAGGCTGATTGCTTTGTAATGCCGGCGTGCCGGAAGTTCCGCCGGGCGCCGCAGCAGCAGCAAGCTCGGCGCATACATGACCGGCACATGTTCAACCAGAGTCTTGCCGTCATCCATGAGGGCCGCGTGAATCGGCAGGACGGCAAGTTCGCCCTGCGTCATCCAGACGACCGTCGTCGGCGACATGCCTTCCGCCCTCAGCGCCGACAGTACCGGTTGCACCAGCTTTTCACCCAGCCATGTCTGACTTTCGCGGAGCTTGCTGGTCCAGGAAAGTTGCGCCGCTTCGTCGACGACTTCCTGGCCAACGATTCCCCGATAGGCCCCCAGCCACCCGGATCCGGCCGCGCCGGCATGCTTTGCACCCTGCATGAACGTCACGACGGCATCGGCATCGAGGCCGTCGATAAACACGGATCGGAGCACCCAGCCACGCCCGGATCGAAACAAGGCAAACACCATTCCGCCTTTGGTGCTGACGATCGGCGCCAGCACCAGGGTGCCGTCCGCAGCATCGATGCTTGCCAGATCGTCGTGCTGGACAGCATCACCGGTCGGTTCACTTACCCCGAGGCGCCGCTTCAGCAAGCGCGTCTTTCCCTGTTCCGCTATCCACAGGCCCTCCTCGGTCCGGCCTTGCTTCGCCAGAGCGTAGGCCGCACGTTCAAACCAGCGCTTCGACCGTCCCGCCGCGGTCAGCAACACTTCCCGCCGACTGATCGTCTCGAACATGCCGCCATAGCGGCGCGCGACTGCGGAGTACAAGTCCGCCGCCTCGGCCCAGTTCGCATTCTCGAACTGGAGGTTGGCAAGATTAACCAGCGTATCTGCATGATCGCGAGGCATCGCCGCCTCGGTCCGGACCAGAAGCGCCTGCTGATACGCATGGAGCGCACATGAAAAAAGGTCTGGACGCCGCCGGGTATTACAGGCGTTGCCGAGGTTGTTCTGCATGCTCGCCCAAACCGCAGGCGATTCCTCGACGTCGGCAAGCGCAATGGCGGCACGATAAGATGCAATTGCCTGATCCAGGGCACCTGCGTCCCCGGCTTCGAAGCGGTACCGGAGATAATCGCCGCGATCCGCTTTCAGGCTCGCGCGTTGCGCCGCAGGGAGGCGCGCGGATCGCTGATCCGCCTTGGACAGCAGCGCCTCGGCGGCATCGAGCTGGGACGCATGGCCCCAGGAAGCCCAGGTGAGCCGGATGCCGAATTGCACGGCGAGCGGTTTGACCGTGTCCTCGAGACGCCCCCGCGCTTCGAGCCATTGTATGGTCTGCGTCAGGACTTCATCTGCGTCCTGCAAATGCTTTTCTTCTTCTATCTTTGTCTCGGCCAGCGCCATGGCAAGATTCACCGAGCTGCGCACCCAGAGCGCCTGCTCGTCAGGAACCTTCGGGTCGAGATGATTCCTGGCGAGCTTGAACCACCTTACCGACTCGAGCATGTTCTCGTCCCGTACGCCTTCCTGACGTGCCATGAAGGCGCTGCCAAGATTGTTCGCGGCCGCCGCATGGGCCTCCCTGTCGCGCCGTTGGTTCATGTCGGCTACGGCATCTTTCAGGAGAGAGATCGCCGTTTCGATGCGACGGGCGTAGCCGGCACCTTCCCGCCGAAGATAAATCATCGCCAGGTTGACTTGCGTGCGGCGGCGGCCGTCTCGGCTGCCCAGTTCACGGTACAAATCCTTCGCCTCTTCCAGGCTTGCCATGGCCTGATCGAGATCGTCGCTTTGCCGCTGGCCGCCGGCCGTGTGCGCAATCAGCATCCGCGCCTTCGTTTCAAGCGCCTCGGCGCGTGCCGTCGTCGGTTTCCGACCGGTTTCGGTGGCGAGATAGTGGCGGATGGCGTCGAGCGCCGCCATCCGGGCGCCGGATTCACCGGCCTCGAAAATACGGATATTCAGTTCGGCAAGCAGCTGGTAATACTCGGAAACCGCGGCTTCCGACCGTACGTCTTGCAAAGCGCCGGACAGCTGGTCCAGGCCGTGGCGAATCTCGGCGAGGGCGTCGATATCCTGTGCAGAGTACATCTGCAGTCGGGCTGCGGCGAGGCTTGTTTTGAACCAGAGCTTCCTATCGCCGATCTCGTGCAACAGCTCCACCGATTGATTGGCGTAAATGATTGCCCGCTGCAAATCCGGTGTATCGAGACCTGTCGCGCCTGAATAAAACAGCGCCAGCTCATACGCTGCCGCAGCTGCAATGGCCGAAGACCCGGCACCAGCCGCACAGGACAAGCTTGCCGAAAGCTCAGCCGCTCGCCGGCGCTGCGCCTCCATCTGCACCGGTCGGGCCACTGTCAGCTTTTCGAGTTCGCGCGCAGAACAGGGCGTGGGCGCTGCGGCGGCTCCTGCGTGTCCCGGAAGCATCCCGAAGAGCACCACGATCGACGCGCCGAATGCCAGCTGCATCACTCGAAGAACACCTGGCTTCGTCGAAGTCATTCCTTGTCATGCCATTCAAGTTGCGAAGATGCCTTTTCCTGACGAACAGTGTAGTCACCGTATGGGCAGCCCGCTACTAACAGCATTGTCAGTGCCGGCGCCCGAATTGCGGCAGTTATGGCGAAGCCCGTGCGGCCCCGCGCACGCGCCGTGCAACACGTCATTGCGGGCAATCGCGAACAATCGCAATGTTCCTGGATGCCATGACTGCCCTCCTTTGCTATCTACTTTAGGCAGGCGCACAGGCGCAGCGTTCCATGGTGAGTCAGCCAGGTTCCGGTCTTTTTTAGCACTTGCTTTCGTGTGATGCATCACGAATAATCGAGCTCATCCACAATACAAGGCAATCAAGCATGAAGCAGCCCGAAGACGCGCGCACCCTCGAACTCCAGCTGGACGCCGCCCGCGCCAAAAAGCGCGGCCGTCCGCCAAAGGATGATGCGATGAGCGATGCCGAGCGTGCCCGCCGCTACCGGGCGCGCCAGCGGATGCTGCCGAAGGACGCGTGGAATTACGAGCACGTGACGGCGCAGGCGCGCGGCGAGATCGAGCGCCTGCTGGGCGGCGTGGCGGGCAAGCCGGCGGCCGAGGCCGAACTGGTCACCCAGTGGGCCTACGGCATGTTCTTGTTGTGGGACCGGGTGACGGCCCAGTGCCAGCAACCGGACGACCGGCGCGGGCTGCTGGCGCTGGTGTCCGGCTGATGCCGGCCCAAGCGCCTGCCGGCTAGCGCGGCGCGCCGACTTCCACCGAACTCATCTGGATCACCGGCGTCTGGTTGGTGTAGTTCGGGATATCGCCCATGATGTCCTTCGTATGCGGACCGAAGCCGGCCTGGAAGGCGTCGACGGAGTCGCAGTACAGGTGGCCCATCGCGATGTAGGGCGCATTCGGGTCGGACGTGCCGGGCGCCAACGCCACGTCGACCGTATAGTAGTGCAAGTGGCTGCCCATGCGTTCCTTCACCATGGGCATGTGGCGCTGCACGTAATAAGTGGCGTCGAAACGCGCCTCCGGGCCGTTCGGGTACATCACGCTTACCTTGATCATCGTCTGCCTCCCTGTCGCTGGTTGATCCCGGAACTCATCGTGCGCCAGACGCCGGCGCTTTGCAAGCGTCATCCAGCTGCAAGCCATCCGCATGCGTATAGCACACGAAATCGCTGCCGCGCGCAAACGCCAGCAGCGTCATGCCGGCCGTGTCCGCGAGTTCCACCGCCGCCAGCGTCGGCGCCGACATGCCGACCAGCGCCGACACCCCGGCCAGGCTGGCCTTCTGCGCCATCTCGAAGCTGACCCGGCTGGTAATCAGGAGGAAACCGTCCGTTGGGTCTGCCTTGACGCGCGTTATCGCCCCGATCACCTTGTCGAGGGCGTTGTGGCGGCCGACGTCTTCGCGCACGATACGCAGCTCGCCATCCATGCCGCACCAGGCGGCCGCGTGGGCGGCGCCGGTCAGGCGCGTGAGTTCCTGGCGCGCACCGATCTCATTCAGTGCGCGCTGCACACCGGCGGTGTTGAAGCCGCGGGCCGGGGGCAGTTGCGGCAAAGGCCGGCACACCTGGTCCAGGCTGTCGACGCCGCACAGGCCGCAGCCGGTACGCCCGGCCAGCGTGCGGCGCCTTTCCTTGAGGGCCATGAAGGCAGCGCTGGCGATCTCGATATCGACCGTGATGCCGCCTGGACCATTGCTCACATCAATGCCGTAGCACTCGCCGGGATGGGCGATGATGCCTTCGCTGAGCGAGAAGCCGAGGGCGAAATCTTCGAGGTCGGCCGGGGTGGCCATCATCACCGCGTGTGATATCCCGTTATATACCAGCGCCACTGCGTGTTCGTCGACTACGAGGTCATCGAGCTCAGTCAGCTCGCCCTTGCGCATACGTAAAATACGACGAGGCTGCGCAGTTTTCGGCAATTCCTCATCCGATCCTTGATCAGAATCGCTTGTAATCGGTAGTTTCATCAAATGACGCCCATTTAACTAATGGTTGCAAAGCAATACACAGCACCACCAAGAAATATTGTGGATACTACGTATTTTTCCGCCCATAAAGATCAGTTTTCGAACATGGTAGCACCAAGGTTTCTGCAGAGTGGTAAAGTAACGGGGCAATACTTTCCCCTTACAAGGATTATTCATGAACCAGATGTCAAGGCGCCAGTTCCTTCGGGTAACCGGTGCAACCATCGCGGGTTCGAGTCTGGCGGTGCTTGGCTTCGCTCCGGCGACGGCATTGGCCGAAGTCCGGCAGTACAAGCTGGCCCGCACGACCGAAACGCGTAATACCTGCCCCTACTGCTCCGTCGGTTGCGGCATCCTGATGTATGGCCTGGGCGATGGCGCGAAAAACGCCGCCGCTTCGATCATCCACATCGAAGGCGACCCGGACCACCCGGTCAACCGCGGCACCCTGTGCCCGAAGGGCGCTTCGCTGGTCGACTTCATCCACAGCCCGAGCCGCCTGCTGGAGCCGGAATACCGCGCACCGGGCAGCAACGAGTGGACCAAGATTTCGTGGGACAAGGCGCTCGATCGCATCGCCACGCTCATGAAGGAAGACCGCGACGCCAACTTCGTCGAGAAGACCGAAGACGGCAAGACCGTCAACCGCTGGCTCACCACCGGCATGCTCGCTGCCTCCGCGGCCAGCAATGAAGCAGGATACATCACCCACAAGACGATCCGTTCTTTGGGTATGCTCGCATTCGATAACCAGGCGCGTGTTTGACACGGTCCGACGGTGGCAGGTCTTGCCCCGACGTTTGGCCGTGGAGCGATGACGAATCACTGGGTCGACATCAAGAATGCCGATGTGATCCTCGTCATGGGCGGCAATGCCGCTGAAGCACACCCCTGTGGTTTTAAATGGGTCACCGAAGCAAAGGCCCACAATAAAGCGAAGCTGGTCGTGGTCGACCCGCGCTTTACCCGTACCGCGTCCGTCGCCGACTATCACGTCTCGACGCGTACCGGCACGGACATCGTTTTCCTGGGTGCGATCGTCAACTATCTGCTGACGAACGACAAGATCCAGCACGAGTATGTCCAGAACTACACCGACATGGCGTTCATCGTGCGCGAGGATTACCAGTTCAACGACGGCATCTTCTCGGGTTACGACGAGAAAGCCGGCAAGTACACCGACAAGTCGAGCTGGAACTACGAGATCGGCGAGGATGGCTATGCGAAGGTCGATCCGACCATGCAGCATCCGCGTTGCGTGTACCAGCTGATGAAGCAGCACTATTCCCGCTATACGCCGGAAAAAGTGCAGCAGATTTGCGGCGTGTCGCCGGAACAATTTACCAAAGTGGCGGAGACCCTGGCATCGACCGCGGTCCCGGGCCGTGTCGCGACCATCCTGTACGCGCTGGGCTGGACCCACCACTCGACCGGTGCCCAAACCATCCGCCTCGGCGCGATGGTCCAGCTGCTGCTGGGTAACATCGGTGCGGCGGGCGGCGGCATGAACGCGCTGCGAGGCCACTCGAACATCCAGGGCTTGACCGACCTCGGCCTGATGTCGAACCTGCTGACCGGCTACATGACGCTGCCGTTCGAAGCGGAACAGGACTTCGGCAAGTACATCGACGCCCGTGCGTCGAAGCCGCTGCGTCCGAACCAGCTCAGCTACTGGCAGAACTACAAGAAGTTCCACGTGTCGTTCATGAAGTCCTGGTGGGGCGATGCCGCCACCGCAGACAACAACTACGCCTTCGATTACCTGCCGAAGCTGGACAAGCCGTACGACCTGCTGCAGGCGATCGAGCTGATGCACAACGGCAAGATGAACGGTTATATCTGCCAGGGCTTCAACGTGATCGCGTCGGCTCCGAACAAGCAGAAGACCACCGAAGCCTTGTCGAAACTTAAGTGGCTGGTCGTCATGGACCCGCTGGAAACGGAAACTTCCGAGTTCTGGCGCGCCCACGGCGAGTTCCACCAGGTCGATCCGAGCAAGATCCAGACCGAAGTGTTCCGCCTGCCGACCACCTGCTTCGCCGAAGAGCGCGGTTCGCTGGTGTCGTCGTCGCGCGTGCTGCAGTGGCACTGGCAAGGCGTGGAGCCGCCGGGCAAGGCACGTTCGGACATCGAAATCATGTCCGAGCTGTTCCTGCGCATGAAGAAGGCCTACGTGAAGGACGGCGGCAAGTTCCCGGACCCGATCGTCAACCTGACCTGGCCCTACGCCAAACCGGAAAGCCCGACCCCGGAAGAACTCGCGATGGAGTTCAACGGCAAGGCGCTGGCCGACGTGCTCGATCCGAAGGACCCGACCAAGGTGCTGGCCAAGAAAGGCGAGCAGCTGGGCAGCTTCGCCCTGCTGCGCGACGACGGTTCGACCGCCTCGGGCAACTGGATCTGGTGCGGCAGCTGGACGCAAGCCGGCAACCAGATGGGCCGCCGCGACAACAGCGACCCGACCGGTATCGGCAACACCCTGAACTGGGCGTGGGCATGGCCGGCGAATCGCCGCGTGCTGTACAACCGAGCCTCGGCCGACACCAAGGGCAAGCCGTTCGACCCGAAGCGCAAGCTGGTGGCCTGGAACGGTGCGACCTGGAGCGGTCCGGACGTGCCGGACTTCAAGCTGGATGAAGATCCGGCAAACGGCATGAACCCCTTCATCATGAATGCCGAAGGCGTGGCGCGTTTCTTCGCCCGCGGCCAGATGAACGAAGGTCCGTTCCCCGAGCATTACGAGCCGTTCGAAAACCCGGTGGGCAAGAACCTCATGCACCCGAACAATCCAAAGGCGACCAGCAATCCGGGCGCCCGCGTATTCCCGGGCGACCGTGCGCAGTTCGGCACGCATGACGAGTTCCCGGTGGTGGCGACGACCTACCGCCTGACCGAGCACTTCCACTTCTGGACCAAGCACGTGCGCCTGAATGCGATCATCCAGCCGGAGCAGTTCGTCGAGATCGGCGAAGCGCTGGCCAAGCAGATCGGCGTCAGCAGCGGCCAGACGGTGAAGGTGAGCTCGAAGCGCGGCCATATCATTTCCAAGGTCGTTGTGACCAAGCGCATCAAGTCGCTGAAAATCGACGGCAAGGAAACCCACACCGTGGGCCTTCCGCTGCACTTCGGTTTCAAGGGACTGACCAAGCCTGGCTACCTGACCAACACGTTGTCTCCCGTCGTGGGCGATGGCAACTCGCAGACACCGGAATTCAAGTCGTTCCTGGTGAAAGTCGAGAAGGCATAAGGATCCAGGGAGAATATTTATGGCATTACAATCTTTGGATATCAAGCGCGTCTCCGCCACCACCACGGTGCCGCCGACCGCGCGCCACCCGGCGTCCGGTGAAGTCGCCAAGCTGATCGACGTCTCGAAGTGCATCGGCTGCAAGGCTTGCCAGACCGCCTGCATGGAATGGAACGACGTGCGCGACGAGATCGGCGTCAATGCGGGCGTGTACGACAACCCGCTCGACCTGACGCCGAAATCGTGGACCGTCATGCGTTTCTCGGAAGTCGAGAGCAACGACGGCAACCTCGAGTGGCTGATCCGCAAGGACGGCTGCATGCACTGCGAAGAGCCGGGCTGCCTCAAGGCCTGTCCTTCGCCGGGCGCGATCGTGCAGTACAACAACGGCATTGTGGATTTCCACCAGGAAAACTGCATCGGCTGCGGTTACTGCGTGACCGGTTGCCCGTTCAACATTCCGCGCATCTCGAAGGAGGACAACCGCGCCTACAAGTGCACCTTGTGCTCGGACCGCGTGGCTGTCGGCCAGGAACCGGCCTGCGTCAAGACCTGCCCGACCGGCGCCATCGTGTTCGGTACCAAGGAGGCGATGAAGGAACACGCCGCCGACCGTATCGAAGACCTGAAGGAACGCGGTTTCGAGAACGCCGGCCTGTACGACCCGGCCGGCGTGGGCGGCACCCACGTGATGTACGTGCTGCACCATGCGGACCGTCCGGCGCTGTACCACGGCCTGCCGAACAAGCCTTCGATCAGCCCGATGGTCGGTTTGTGGAAAGGCGTCACCAAGCCGCTGGCCCTGATGGGCATGGCGGCGGCGGCGGTCGCTGGCTTCTTCCACTACACCCGTGTCGGCCCGAACGAGGTCAGCAAGGAAGAGGAAGCCGAGGCTCTACACGAGGCGCGCGAGCTGAAAGGGGAAAAGCATGAAGCGTGATCAAGACGGCAACCCGATCAAGCTGCGCCACGACAAGGACGGCAACCCGGTGATCCAGCGCTACACGGCCAATGAACGCAGTAATCACTGGGTGACGGCGATCTGCTTCATCGTGCTGGCGCTGACCGGCCTGGCCATGTTCCACCCGGCCATGGCCTGGCTGGCGCTGCTGTTCGGCGGCGGCCAGTGGACGCGCATCCTGCACCCGTTCTTCGGTGTAGTGATGTTCATCTCCTTCATGTTGCTGGCGCTGCGCATGCGGGCCCACAACAAGTTCGAGGACGGCGACAAGCAGTGGCTGAAGCAGATCGACGACGTGCTGGCCAACCGCGAAGACAAGCTCCCGAAAGTCGGCAAGTACAACGCCGGCCAGAAGATGCTGTTCTTCACGCTGGTGGTGTGCATGATCGTGCTGCTGCTGTCGGGCATCGTGATCTGGCGCCAGTGGTTCTCGCACTTCTTCCCGATCGGCCTGATCCGCTTCTCGGCGCTGATGCACGCTTTCTTCGCCTTCGTGATCATTACGGCGATCATCGTGCACATCTACGCCGGCCTGTGGATCAAGGGCTCGATCGGCGCCATGACCCGCGGCTTCGTCAGCTACGGCTGGGCGCGCAAGCACCATCCGAAGTGGTTCGAAGAGGTGATGAAGAAGGGTGATAGCGGTCACTAAGACCCGCCGCCGTCGCCCCCGCGCAGGCGGGGGTCCATGCTGAGCTGAACGAAATGGCTCAGTATGGGTCCCCGCCTCCGCGGGGACGACGATGTAACTATGCGTGCTTCAACGCACTTTGCATCATTCATTTAGAATAGGCCGGGTTCGCCGACGCGACCCGGCCTTTGTTTTTAGTCGAGAGATTCAATTGGTACAACGTCTACTCCAACCCGGCGAGATCGAAGCCCTCGATCACAACGCCATTCCGCGCCTGCTGCTGCCGCACCCGGCCTCCCTGTATCAGGCGCGCGCCGCCCGCCTGCGCGCGCTGGCCGCCGCTGAAGTGCCCGGCATCCCGGTCGAAGAAGCCCTCAAGGGTTACCTGAGCCTGATGGCCTGCGTCGCCGACGCCCAGCACGCGGTGGTCAGCCGCCTCGGCGCCACCGGCGTGGCGCTGCCCGCCAACGAAGCACTGAAGCTGGCGCACGACCACAACATGCCGCCGCTGCCGGCCACCGGCGCCCGTCCGGCCGTCTGGCTCGGCGTGTTCGCCAGCCTGCTCGACGCCCTCGAGAACGTCAAGGACGCCCCGCCGCAACTGGCCCCGGCCGTGGCCAGCCTGCGCGCTACCCCGAGCGCGGAACTGGAAGGCATCGCCGATGCCATCCTCGGCAGCTTCGACGAAGGCGCCGATCCGCTGCGCGCGCCCTTCATCGCCGCCGCCCTGCAGGTCACCTGGAGCCTGATGGCCGGCCAGCTGGACGCCTCCTGGGCCCAGCCGCTGGTGACCGGTACCCTGTGCCCGGTGTGCGGCTCGCATCCGGTCGCCAGCGTGGTGCGCATCGGCGGCCAGTCGCAGGGTTACCGCTACCTGCACTGCAGCGTCTGCGAAAGCGAATGGCACATGGTGCGCGTGAAGTGCTCGTGCTGCGAAGCCAACGGCAAGATCGCCTACCAGGGACTGATCGGCAAGGACGACGACCCGCAGGCCGAGAATGAAGCGGCCGCCAGGGCCGGCAAGTCGGGCCACAAGAACATCGACCCATCCAAGGTGGCGCGCGCCGAGACCTGCGACGATTGCCATACCTACCGCAAGATCTTCAACCAGGAACACGACTTCCACGTCGAACCGGTGGCCGACGACCTGGCCAGCATGATGCTGGACGTGCTGGTGTCGGAGGCGGGTTATGCGCGTGCCAGCGGCAATCCGCTGCTGTGGTTGAAGGAAGACGTGTAATGGCGGCGGATGGTGCGGCTGCAGTTGCTGCGGTAACGAATCTGCGCTTGCCGGCGGTGCACGTGCTGCTGGACGATCCGGCCTGCGTGCCGCTGCTGGCGCAGTATGGACGCGAGCAAAGCGTAGAGACCCTGCGCGCGGTACTGAACACCGTCCGCGCGCGCCTGCTGGCCGGCGAGGACGTGGATGCGTCCCCGGCGGCCCTGCTGGTGCTGCTGGAGGCGCGCCTGGTCGAAGCCAACGCATCGAAGCTGCGTCCGGTCTTCAACCTGACCGGCACCGTGCTGCACACCAATCTCGGGCGCGCGTTGCTGCCCGACGAAGCGGTGCAGGCGGTGGTCGAAGCGCTGCGCTGGCCGATGAACCTGGAATGGGACCTCGATACCGGCAGCCGCGGCGACCGCGACAACCTGGTCGAAGCCCAGCTGCGCGCGCTGACCGGGGCCGAAGCCGTCACCATCGTCAACAACAATGCGGCGGCGGTGCTGCTGATGCTGAACGCACTGGGCGCCGGGCGCGAAGTGATCGTCTCGCGCGGCGAACTGGTCGAAATCGGCGGCGCCTTCCGCATCCCGGACATCATGACCCGCGCCGGCGCCATCCTGCGCGAAGTCGGCACCACCAACCGCACCCATTTGAAGGACTATGCCGAGCATGCAGGCGCGCAGACCGCCATGCTGCTGAAGGTCCACACCAGCAATTATGCGATCACCGGCTTCACCAAGGAAGTGACGGTGGCCGAACTGGCGCCGCTGGCGCGCGAGCGCGGCATTCCGATCGCCGTCGATCTCGGCAGCGGCACGCTGGTCGACCTGGAGCGCTACGGCCTGCCGCACGAAACCACGGTGCGTGAAACCATTGCCGCCGGTGCCGACCTGGTCACCTTCAGCGGCGACAAGCTGCTCGGCGGGCCGCAGTGCGGCATCATCGCTGGCCGCGCCGATTTGATCGCCGCGATCAAGAAGAATCCGCTGAAACGTGCGCTGCGGGTGTCGAAACTGGTGCTGGCGGCGCTGGAACCGGTGCTGAACCTGTACCGCGCGCCCGATCTGCTGCCCGAGCGCCTGACCACGCTGCGCCTGCTGACCCGTCCCGCGGCCGCGATGCGCGACCTGGCCGAGGTGCTGCTGCAGCCGCTGCAGGAAGCGCTCGGCCCCGACTACACGGTAGCGACCGCGCCGATGACCAGCCAGATCGGCAGCGGCGCCCTGCCGACCGACCGTCTGCCGAGCCATGGCCTGGCGATCCGCGCCACCGCCGTCGACGGCAGGCCGGCGCGCGGCAATCCGCTCGGCCTGCTGGAACGGCGCCTGCGCGCCCTGCCGCGCCCGGTGGTCGGCCGCATCGCCGACGACACCCTGTGGCTGGACCTGCGCTGCCTGGACGAGCCGCAGCGCGACGCCTTCCTCCGTCAACTGGAGCGACTGGCAGCATGATCGTCGGTACCGCAGGCCATATCGACCATGGCAAGACCACGCTGACGCGCGCCCTGACCGGCGTCGACACCGACCGCCTGAAGGAAGAAAAGGCGCGCGGTATCTCGATCGAGCTTGGTTATGCTTATGTAAAGCTGAATGACCTGCCCGTCGATGGCGGCGGTATGCTGGGCATCATCGACGTGCCGGGCCACGAAAAATTCATCCGCACCATGGCCTCGGGCGTGACCGGCATCGACGTCGCGCTGCTGGTCGTGGCCGCGGACGATGGCGTCATGCCGCAGACGCGTGAACACCTCGCGATCCTGCAACTGCTCGGCGTGCGCCGCGGCGTGGTGGCGCTGACCAAGGCCGACCGCGCCGACGCCGATCGCATCGCCGATGTGGAGAACGCCATCCGCGCGCTGCTGGCGGCGACGCCGTTTGCCGATGCGCCCATCTTTCCTACCAGCGCCACCAATCCCGGCGATCCGGGCGTGGCCGCGCTGCTGGACCATCTGCGCGCGCTGGAAGCGGCGCTGCCCACGCGCGACGAAGCGCGCCTGTTCCGGCTCGGCGTCGACCGCGTGTTCACGCTCTCCGGCCAGGGCACGGTGGTCACCGGTACCGCGCTGGCCGGCAGCGTTGCCGTCGGCGACAGCGTGGTGCTGGCGCCTTCCGGCCGCCAGGCGCGCGTGCGCGCGATCCACGCCCAGAACCGCGCCGCCGAACGCGGCCAGGCCGGGCAGCGCTTGGCGCTGAACCTGGCCGGTGCCGCGCGCGACGAGATCGAGCGCGGCACCTGGATCGTCGATCCGCGCATGAGCGCATGTTCGGAACGCCTGGATGCCGAGCTGACGCTGCTGGCTGATGCAGGCGCGGCTTTAAAAGCCTGGAGCCCGGTGCACGTGCACATCGGCGCCGCCCACCACACCGCCAACGTGGTGCCGCTCGACGCCGAGCAGCTGCAGGCCGGCCAGCGCGGCCGCGTGCAGCTGGTGTTCGAGCAGCCGCTGCACGCGGTGCCGGGCGACCGCTTCGTGCTGCGCAACGCCCAGGCCACCCAGACCATCGGCGGCGGCGTGGTGCTCGACCCCTTCGGCGCCGCGCGCAAGCGCAGGAGCCCGGCGCGCCTGGCCTGGCTCGATGCGCTGGCCGCTTTCGTGGACGACGGCGACGCCGCGCCGCTGCTGCGCGCCAGTCCCTCGGGCCTGAGCGGCGCCGAACTGCTGCGCCTGACCCAGCTGCCGCTCGAGCGGCTGGCGCTGCCGCCGGACACCCTGCGCCTGCCGCTGCCAGGTGGCGACGTACTGCTGGTCGACCCGGCGATGCTGGCGCCGCTGCAGGACAAGGTGCTGGCGACCCTGGCCGACTTCCACGCACGCCAGCCCGACGAAGCCGGCCCGGAACTATGGCGCCTGAAGCGCATGGCGGCACCGGACGCTGGCGACGCCCTGTGGAGCGGCCTGACGGCGCGCATGCTGGACGCCGGCCTGCTGGCGCGCAGCGGCCACAGCCTGCACCTGCCGGGCCACAGCGTGGCGCTCAGCGCCACCGAGGAAGCGCTGGCCGCGCGCCTGTTGCCGGCGCTGCAGGCCGGCCGCTACGATCCGCCCTGGGTGCGCGACCTGGCCAGGACCTACAACGTGCCCGAAGACGCGGTGCGCGCGCTGCTGCGCAAGCTGGCCCGCGCCGGGCAACTGAGCCAGGTGGTGCCGGACCTGTTCTACCATCCGGCGCCGCTGGCGGAACTGGCGACCATCGTGGCCGGCCTGCCGGACGTGCAGGCGGCGTCTTTCCGCGATGCGACCGGCCTGGGCCGTAAGCGCGCCATCCAGATTCTGGAGTTTTTCGACCGCGTCGGCTATACTCGCCGCGTCCGCAACAGCCACATGCTGCGCCCGCAGGTGAGCTGGTAACAACGACGTCGTCCCCGCGCATGCGGGGACCCATGCTGAAGACAGCGAAGCCGCAACGCAGGCTCAGCGGCTACGGTTGCACAGTATGGATCCCCGCCTACGCGGGGACGACGACCAAGGAAGGCATTCTCATCCGGTGATGGGGCTGGGCTTCAAACCCAGTGGGGGGCGTCAGCCGCTCTCCTGTAAGTTCGACTCTTTCTGCCTTCCGCCAATCTTTCCCAAAATTGTTAGCGGTAAACCGTCGTCCCTGCCTTCGCAGGGACGACGTTGTTTTTGCTCTATCGCTTATCAGCGCTTCGACGACGTCGAATCAAACGCCTTCTGCTGCACCGGATCCACCGTCTCCGAAGGATCCTTCTGCATGGTCGCTTCCGCGCCCGGCTTCGGCTGGTTGGTCGTCGCGCTGTCCGCGCCCTTTTCCGACTTCACACCCTTGCCGACGTTCTTGTGCTTCCCGTTCGGCTTGTTCTTGTCCGTGTGGTTGGCATCCTGGCGCGCATGGGTGGCGCTCAGCCCCGGCGTGGCGTCGGTGCCGGCCTTGCTGTCTGCCTGCACGTTGGGCGGGTTCGAATAGTTGGCCACCGAGTGGCTCTGGGCCTGGGCCAGGCCGGCGCCGAGCAGGCCGGCCAGTACGAATGCAAATTTGGTCTTCATGGGTAATCCTTTCAAATATTAGTCAGATCGCGCGGCTCGGCGATCTCGATGCCGTTGCGCTCGGCGCGGAAGCGTTTCGACATCGCATACACTTCCTTGCGCACGCGCATGATGGAACCCAGCGGGCGGTGCGCGGCCAGCGCGTGCCATGGGTTGAATTGCATGCCTTCGTCGATCTTCTTGGCGCGGTCTTCGCTCCAGGCCTGCTGCGGGGCGACGCGCAGGCGCGCCACGGCCACATACGGGCTCAGGTCTTCCGGCCACTCGACCGAGGCATCCTCGATCGGCATCTTGTCGAGGTCGGTGCACAGCTGGATGCGCAGTTCCCATTCGCCGCCCTGGGCGCCGAAATAGTCGACCACGGCGTCGCGCAAGCCGTCCGGCTTGTCCTTCAGATCGACGGGTGCGTCCTTCAATGCCGTCAGCGACGGGCTCACCGGCGCCACCGACACCTTGGCCATGTAGTCGCCGAACAGGATCGGCACCTGGCTGTAATAGGTTTCGCCGAGCGGATTGGTTTCCGGATGGCCGCCCAGCGACTTCAGCACCACGCTTTCGCCGCCGACCGCTTCGATGACTTTCTCGGCGCCGCGTGCCACCGCGGAAAAGCCGCGCTTCAGGTTCGGCACCTTGTCGGTGGTCGAGGCCAGCAGCTTGGCGCTGCCGAGGAATTTTTTCGCGGTCGGCGCGTTGAACACCGGACCGTTGACCATCACAAAGTCCTGGGTGGCGGCATCTTCGCTGCCCTCCACGCGGGCACCCGGCACGCCGACGACCTTCAGCGACAGCCCGCGCGGGGTCGACACATCATCGCTGAGGATGTCGCCGGGCGTGGTCGACAGGCGGATCACGGCCGGATAGCGTCCCGCCTGGGCAAACAGACCCTGGGCATAAGCGGGCGGCAGGCCGTCGAGCACGGTCAGTTCGCCGACCAGCAGGCCGTGCGTCTTGGCGTGCACGCTGCGGATCGCGTGGCCGGAATCCTGGAAGGTTTTCACCGAGATGCCGTGCATGGTGTCCTTCAGGTCGAAAGTGGTGACCTGTTCTTCTTCCTCGGGCACCTCGTAGGCCGGGGCATACGGGAGGGGACGGATTTCAGCGGGAGTCGTCATGTTGGCTCGCAGTCGCGCATTCGGTTATGGAACATGCATCATGCCGCCGTCGTGACAGCTCGTCTGTGCAGCGCCGCACGCATTTGACGATTTTGATTGCGAGCGCATTTGCCGGTGACCCGCCGATGTGCGCTTGCGAACAGACATCGGCGCGCTGCTCAAGCACCCTGCCTTACACGTAGACCAGCACAGAGGATGCAATCATGAGCAAGGACGGCAGCAGCAACGAACCGAAGATTCCGGCCGGCGGCTGGGGCTCGATCAAGGAAGTGACGACGATCCTGCTGGAGCAGCGGGTACCGGTCGAGGGCTCGGCACTGCTGCTCAAGCAGAACAAGCCGGACGGTTTCATGTGCGTCAGCTGCGCCTGGGCCAAGCCGGCGCATCCGCACCCGGCCGAGTTTTGCGAGAGCGGCGCCAAGGCCACCGCCTGGGAAGTCACCAGCAAGCACATCGGCGCCGATTTCTTCGCCAAGCACACGGTGCGCGAACTGGAAAGCTGGCATGACCACGACCTCGAAGACGTCGGCCGCATCACGGTGCCGCTGCGCTATGACGCGGCCCTTGATCGCTACGTCGAGATCGGCTGGGACCAGGCATTCAGCGAGATCGGCGCCCAGCTGAAACAGTTCGATCCGAAGCAGGTCGTGTTCTACAGCTCGGGCCGCGCCTCGCTCGAAACCTCCTATATGTACCAGCTGCTGGCGCGCATGTATGGCAACAACAACCTGCCGGACAGCTCCAACATGTGCCACGAAAGTACCTCGGTGGCGCTGCCCAAGTCGATCGGCGTGCCGATCGGCACCGTGGTGCTGGACGATTTCGAGAAAACCGACTGCATCTTCTTCTTCGGCCAGAATGTCGGCGTCAACAGCCCGCGCATGCTGCACCAGCTGCAGGAAGCGCGCAAGCGCGGCGTCGAAATCATCACCTTCAATCCGCTGCGCGAACGCGGCCTGGTCAGCTTCACCAACCCGCAATCGCCGACCGAAATGCTGACCGGCAGCGAAACCTGCATCAGCACCCAATACCACCAGATCAAGGCCGGCGGCGACACCGCCGCGCTGATGGGCCTGTGCAAGGTGGTGATCGAAGCCGACGATGCCGCCATGGCCGCTCACGCCGGACGCACGCTCGACGCGCCCTTCATCGCCGGCCATACGCATGGTTTCGAGGAGCTGGCGGCCTCCGCGCGCGCCCTGGATTGGGCAGACATCGAAGCCGAATCCGGCCTGGGCCGTGCGGCCATCGAGGAAGCGGCGCAGGTCTACATGCGCTCGCATGCCGTGATCGGCATCTTCGGCATGGGCCTGACCCAGCACCGCAACGGCGTCCAGAACATCCAGATGCTGGTGAATTTCCTGCTGTTGCGCGGGAACATCGGCAAGCCGGGCGCCGGCATCTGCCCGGTGCGCGGCCACTCCAACGTGCAGGGCCAGCGCACGGTCGGCATTACCGAAAAGCCGGAGCTGGCGCCGCTCGACAAGCTGAAGGAACAATACGGCTTCGAGCCGCCGCGCGACAAGGGCATGAACACCATCGAAGCCTGCGAGGCGCTCCAGGCCGGCAAGGTGCAGGCCCTGGTCAGCCTGGGCGGCAACCTGGTGCGCGCCGTGCCCGACCACGGTGCCATGGAGGCCGGCTGGCGCGCCGTGCCGCTGACCGTGCAGATCTCGACCAAGCTGAACCGCAGCCACCTGGTGCACGGCAAGGCTGCCTATATCCTGCCGTGCCTGGGCCGCATCGAGATCGACCGCCAGAACGGCGTCGAGCAGGCGGTGTCGATGGAAGATTCGACCGGCTGCATGCACGGCTCGCGCGGGCGCGCCGAACCGGCCGCGGACACCCTGCTGTCGGAACCGGCGATCGTCGCCGGCCTGGCCAAGGCGACGCTGGCGCCGAATCCGAAAGTCGACTGGGATGGCTGGGTGGCCGACTACGCCAAGGTGCGCGACGCCATCGCCGAGACTTACCCGGAGATCTTCCACGATTTCAATGCGCGCATGTGGCAGCCGGGCGGCTTCCGCAAGCCGAACAGCGCCGCCGAACGGCAATGGAAGACGCCCACCGGCAAGGCCAATTTCACGGTGCCGGACGGCCTGGCCGCCGACCCCGACCTGCCGGAAGACAGCCAGGGCGTGCTGCGCCTGTTCACGGTGCGCAGCGACGGCCAGTTCAACACCACCATCTACAGCCACGAAGACCGCTTCCGCGGGGTCAAGGACCGCAAGGTGTTGTTCATGGCGCGCGCGGACATGGATGCCCAGGGCTTCAGCGACGGCGACATGGTACAGGCCAGCACCGTGGCCAGGGACGGCGTCGAGCGCAGCGTCGATGGTTTGCGCGTGGTGGAATACCCGGTGCCGCCGGGCTGCACGGCCGGCTATTACCCGGAATGCAATCCGCTGCTGCCGCTGTGGCACTACGCCAAGGACAGCAAGGTGCCGGCGGCGAAATCGATCGCGGTGCGGCTCACGCGCAGTACACAGGCGGCCGCATGAGCGAAGCGACCAAAACCCTGCGCACGCCGGGCGGCCACCTGATGGTGCTGACCGAGGGCGACGATCTGTTCGCCGAATTGACAGCGCTGGCGCTGCGCGCAGACATCCCGAGCGCCAGCTTTACCGGCTTCGGCTTTGCCGGCAAGGTGAGCTTCGGCTTCTTCGATTTCGACAAGCGCGACTACGATCCCGCCACCTTCGAGAACCGGGAAATGACCGGCATCAACGGCACCCTGGCCTGGAAGGATGGCAAACCGTCGATCCATGCGCACGGCGTGGGCGGCGGACCGGATTTCAAGGTGAGCGGCGGCCATTTGCTGGGCCTCGTCGTCGGACGCGGGTCGCTCGAGGTGACGATCGCCGTGCACGACACCCGCCTGGAGCGACGCGAAGAAGCGTCGATCGGGGCCAACATCCTGCGCCTGCCCGGCGCGTGATCCGAATTGCGTGACGCGTCACGCAATTCCTCAATTACTGGGGCAGTTCGATCGCCACCAGGTCCCAGTGCCACAGCCCTGCGCGCCGGAATACGAAACGGCCGGCGCCGGGGGTGTCGGTGCTCACCACCACTTCGCCCCATTCGCGGTAATGCAGCGACCAGTCGCGCCGGTCGTCGCCATCGTGCGCGGCCACATCGGCCTGGTCCTGGCCATCCGCCGACGGCGCCGGCCTCGCCAGCGCCACCTTGCCGCTCTCCAGCATCGCCATCACCCCGGCCGGCGACACCATCGCATCGATCATCGGATTGACGGCCACCGCCGCCACCGCCGCCCCGAGCCGGCCGAGCAGATTGTCGCCTTCCGGCGCGATCGCCTTTTGCATGCCGGTCATGACCTGGCCCTTGAGGCTGTCGCGCAACGCCGCGAAGTCGACGTGGGCGGAGACAGCCTGCGCGTCGCGCTCGGCCACCGCGGTGCGCAGGCGGTGCAGGTCCCAATAGGGGCTGACCCAGGCGGACACCGGCAGCAGGATGACGAACAGGATGGCAATCCATCCGATGAGCTTGCGTGGCATAAGAACCTTTCCTAAAGAGCACATTATGCCAAAGTGCAGCCACGAGTGACATAAGCCCTTGATCTGGCTATAATTTCCGCCTTTCGCGACCCGTCGTCGCCAGCCAGGAACCCCGCCATGTCATTGCTCGCCCACCAGCTCGAACTGCTGTCCCCCGCCAAAACCGCCGAGATCGGCCGCGAGGCGATCCTGCACGGGGCGGACGCGGTCTACATCGGCGGTCCCGCCTTCGGCGCGCGCCACAACGCCAGCAACCCTTTGGCCGACATCGCGGCGCTGGTCGAATTCGCGCACCGCTACCGTTCGCGCATCTTCGTGACCATGAACACGATCATGCACGACGCCGAGCTGGAGACGGCGCGAAAGCAGATCTGGCAGTTGTACGAAGCCGGCGTCGACGCCCTGATCATCCAGGACATGGGCTTGCTCGAACTCGATCTGCCGCCGATCCAGATGCACGCCAGTACCCAGTGCGACATCCGCACCACGGAAAAGGCGAAATTCCTGAGTCAGGTCGGCTTCAGCCAGCTGGTGCTGGCGCGCGAACTCACCATCGAGCAAATCAAGGCGATCCGCGCGCAAGTCGACACGCCGCTCGAATACTTCATCCACGGCGCCCTGTGCGTGGCCTTCTCGGGCCAGTGCTACATCTCGCACGCCGACAACGGCCGCAGCGCCAACCGCGGCGACTGCTCGCAGGCGTGCCGCCTGCCGTACACCCTGTCCGACGGCCAGGGCCGCGTGGTGGCTTACGAAAAGCACCTGCTGTCGATGAAGGACAACGACCAGAGCCGCAACCTGGAAGCCCTGATCGATGCCGGCGTGCGCTCGTTCAAGATCGAGGGCCGTTACAAGGACATGGGCTACGTGAAGAACATCACCGCCCATTACCGCCTGCTACTGGACGAGATCATGGAGCGCCGTCCGGAGCTGGCGCGCGCGTCGAGCGGGCGCACGCGCGTGCTGTTCACCCCGGACGTCGACAAGAACTTCCACCGCGGCCACACCGATTATTTTGCCCAGGGCCGCCAGCAGACCATCGGCGCCTTCGATTCGCCCAAGTACGTGGGCGTGGAACTGGGTACCGTAGTGCGCATGGGCGGCGACAATTTCGACATCATTGCGCACAGCGCCATGGCCAACGGCGACGGCCTGAACTACATGCACAAGCGCGAGACCGTCGGCATCCAGGCAAATACCGTGCAAAAACTGGGGGAAGACGAAGACGGCCAGCGCTGGCGCGTGTTCCCCAACGAGCCGGTGTCCACCCTGCCCGGCCTGAAGGTCGGCAGCGTGATCCACCGTAACCGCGACCATACCTGGGAAGCGCAGCTGACCAAGAAATCGTCCGAGCGCCGTATCAAGCTCGACCTGACCCTGTCCGAGGTCGAAGGTGGCCTACGCCTGGCGCTGCGCGACGAAGACGGCATCGAAAGCCACGCCGACGCCATCATCGCCCTGCAACCGGCGCGCGAAGCGACCCAGGCCGACGCCGCCCTGCGCGCCAGCCTGGCCAAGCTGGGCAACACGATGTTCGACGCCGGCAGCGTGACCCTGAACCTGTCGCAGCCGTGGTTCGTGGCCGCCAGCGCCATCAATGCGCTGCGCCGCGACGCCATCGCCGCCCAGGAAACGGCGCGCCTGGCCAGCTGGCAGCGTCCGGAACGCGCCCAGGTGGCGGACCCGGCCCCGGTCTACCCGGACACCCAGCTCAGCTACCTGGCCAACGTTTACAACGAAAAAGCGCGCGGGTTTTATCACAAGTACGGCGTGCAGCTGATCGACGCGGCCTATGAGTCGCACCAGGAAGCCGGCGACGTCTCGCTGATGATCACCAAGCACTGCCTGCGCTTCTCGTTCAACCTGTGCCCGAAGCAGGCCAAGGGTGTGCAGGGTGTACAGGGCCAGGTGCGTGCCGAGCCTATGACGCTGGTCAGCGGCGAGGAAAAGTACACGCTGAAGTTCGACTGCAAGCCGTGCGAGATGCACATCATCGGCGCCATGAAGCCGAACATCCTGAATTCGCCGCCGCCTTCGGCGATTCCCTACAGCCCCCTGGTGTTCCACCGCCAGCGCCCGCGCGCCTGAACCAGCCCTGACCGGAGCGCCTGACAGCGCGCCCAGGGCAAAGTGCATCGTCGACGACAGTACGCCAGCTCGGCGCGACGGTGCAACACAGCCGTGGTGGCGCTATCAGGACTCGCGGCCGGCTTCAGCGCCGTGTGCTTGAATCCCTTCGCATCATCGATGACCGCCACCAGCAGCGGCGGGATACGCACGCCTTTGCTCGCCTCGAAAAACATAGACCAATAGTCACAAATCTGTAACTTTCACGTTGCACCTGTAGCGTCACTCTGTCACCCACGCGTTACACATTGCTGAGCAGAATGTTTCCTTGGTACCGAAAGTTGTGTTTCGCATGGGTGCGCAAGCGCGCTGGCTATTTACGCTCTGCTTCATTCTGCACGTCCTTACGTATCGTCCGACACGTTCCATAATCACTCGTCATAATCTTAATGAAAACCTAACTGATTTGTAGAAATTGCCACTAGTAAATATAAATCTGGCAAGTCTAACAATCAGTTACACCGATTAAAACAATGATTGATACGGCGCCTTCTATTGCTGGCCGCGATGGAAGGCTCTTTGACGCCCTAGGAGGATGAATGACCCCAAAACGCCTGCTGTGCATTACTTCCAACGAGCTTGACGCCGACGAGCTGCTCGACGCCGCCGAGGGCGACTGGGAGATACGCAGTGTGCCGACCCTGGCCGACGCCGCTCGGGAACTGCGCAACCAGCGCTACCTGGTGGGGCTGCTGATGCACGACCGCGACACCCAGCGGCCGACCGAACTCGATGCTTTCCTGCGCCGCCACAGCCACATGCAATGGGTCGGCGTGTTCCGTCCGCGCGACCTGGAAGGCGCACCCTGCCGCGACCTGGTGGTGGAACACCTGTGCGACTACCACACGGCGCCGGTCGATCCGCTGCGCCTGGCGCATACCCTCGGCCATGCGCATGGCTGGGCGATGCTGCGCCGGCGCGCCGATCCGGCGCCGGACAACGGCGCACGCTCGCCGCTGATCGGCAATTGCGATGCGATCGTGCGCCTGCGGGCCCAGGTCGAACGGGTGGCCAAGGTCGCGGCGCCGGTGCTGATCTGGGGCGAAAGCGGCAGCGGCAAGGAACTCACGGCGCAGGCGGTGCATACCCATTCCGAGCGCGCCGACGGTCCCTTCGTGCCGATCAACTGCGGCGCCATCTCGCCGACCCTGATCCACTCCGAACTGTTCGGCTACGAGCGGGGCGCCTTTACCGGCGCCACCAAGGGCAAGGCCGGCCTGATCGAATCGGCCCACGGCGGCACCCTGTTCCTGGACGAGATCGGCGACCTGCCGAAGGACCAGCAAGCCAACCTGCTGCGCTTCCTGCAGGAAAAGACCATCTGCCGCCTCGGCAGCACGCGCAACATCGCGGTCGACGTGCGGGTGGTGGCGGCCTCGCACGTGCAGCTGCAGGATGCAGTGGCAAAAGGAAATTTTCGTGAAGACTTGTATTACCGCTTGGCGGTACTGCCGGTCACGGTACCGCCGCTGCGCGAACGGCGCGACGACCTGGTGGTGCTGGCCGAACACTTCTTCCGCCTGTACGCCGACGAAAAATCGCCGCGCCTGAAGGGTTTTTCCAACCGCGCCATCGCCGCCATCCTGGAACACGCATGGCCGGGCAACGTGCGCGAGCTGATCAACCGGGTGCGGCGCGCGCTGGTGATGTCCGACGGCCGCCTGATCATGCCCGAAGACCTGGGACTCGGCCAGGCCAGTACGGCCATGGCCCCGGCGGCACTCGACGACGCCCGCCTGCGCACCGAGCGCTCGGCGCTGCGCGAATGCCTCGACCGCAGCGGCCAGAACGTCAGCCGCGCGGCGCGCGACCTGGGTGTGTCACGTACTACGATGTACCGGCTTCTGAGCAAGCATGGCATGCGTTCTTCATAGGCTTACAGGTGTAACCAGGTGTTTCAGTTGTCCAGAATTCTGTGTGTGTTGCCGAACCGTGCGTTACACCCCTGTACCACTTCTGAAACACTTTATCGGTATTTTCGCTAAATCTTATCGGACTCAGTCCTACCCCCGCGTCAGACAAGTCTGGCAAAGCCTGTAGAAACAAAGACTTAGCTAACTGGACAGTAAAGCTGGCACGTGTTGTGCAAAGTGAAAGAGGTCGGCGCTACAGCCGGCCTACTACCAACCAACACCCAGAGGGGAAACTCGAATGAACAAGACTTTGCTCGTGACCGCTATTTCGCTCGCTTTCTCGCTGAGCGCCCAGGCTGATGATTCCGTCGTTGGCCGCGGCGGCAGCACGGTCACGCAGACCACGACTCGTGCTACGGACAGCAACAACACTGCTACCGACAACAGCAACACCGGCAACACTGCCACCAGCACCGACGGCAGCAACCGCAGTACCAACACCAGCACGATCTCGACGGACAACAGCAACCGTTCGACGACGCAGACCGACAACAGCAACCGTTCCAACACCCAGACCGACAACAGCAACCGCAGCAACTGGACCCAGACCAACACCGACAGCAGCGACAACAGCACCCGCACCACGTCGACCAACAACTCGAACCAGGGTAACGACAACAGCACCCGCAACACCAGCACCACCAACACCAGCACCACCAGCACCAACGCTTCGAACCAGGGCAACGACAACAGCATCCGCAACAACAGCACCACCACCAGCACCAACGCCTCGAACCAGGGCAACGACAACAGCACGCGCACCACCTCGACCAACAACTCGAACCAGGGCAACGACAGCAGCTCGCGTACCAACAGCAGCAACAGCGGCAATACCGCCACCAACGTCGCCACCGACAGCAGCAACAGCGGCAACACTGCCTCGAACACCCAGACCGACAGCAGCAACCGCAGCGACAACAGCCAGCGCACCACCACCACCAACACCAGCACCAACAACTCCAACCAGGGCAACGACAACAGCCAGCGTACGGCCAACACGTCGACCACCAACACCACCAACACCGACAGCTCGGGCCAGAACCGCAGCAGCGGCGACGCTAACTCGTCGGGCCTGGGTACCGCGGCCACCAACAACGGCGGGAATGCTAGCTCGTCGCTGGCAAACTCGTTCAACACCTCGAGCGCCAACGCCACCAGCAACCTGAGCGGTTCGGTCTCGGGCAACACCGTGTCGAACATCGGTAACCAGGTCGTGAACAACGGCGGCGCCAACGGCGGCGCAGCTACCGCCGGCAACGGCGCAATGGGCACCAGCGGCGGCGTCGCTGCCACCGGCGGTGCCGGTGCGGCAGGCGGCAGCGCCGATGCGGCAACCGGTGCGGCAGGCGGCTCGGCCACCAGCGCCGGCGCAACCGCCGGTAACGCCACGGTCGGCGGCGCCACTGGCGGCGCAGGCGGCGCAGGCGGCCTGGCTTCGGGTGCCCAGTCGGGTGCAGGTGCTTCGGGCGGCGCAGGCGGCGCGGGTGCGGCAGGCGGCTCGGCCGGTTCGACCGGTGGCGCAGGCGGTGCCGGTTCGGCAGGCGGCCTGGCTTCGGGCGGCAACGGCGGCGCGACCGGCGCAATCGCCGGCGGTAACGGCGGCACCACCGGCGGTTCGTACGCCGGCACCGGCGGCGCAGGCGGCACCAGCGGCGCGGCCACCGGCGGTTCCGGCGCGACCGGCGGCCTGGGCGGCACGGGCGGCTCGGGTGCAACCGGCGGCCTGGGCGGCGCAGGCGGCTCGGGTGCGGCAGGCGGCACCGCCGGCAATGCCGGCGCCACCGCGTCGAACGGCGCCTCGGGTGCACCGGCCAGCGCAGGCGGTTCCTACGCCAGCTCCGGCGCCGGCGGCACGCCAGGCACCGGCACCGGTACCGGCACTGATGGTACGGCAGGCACTGGCGGCGCCAGCGGCACCGCCACCACCGGCGGCCTGACCTCGACCGGCGGCGCAGTCACCAGCGGTGCCGGCACGGCAACCGCAGGCACCACGACGGCCGGTGCAGGCGGCGCGGGTGCAGCAGGTGCAGCCGGCGGTGCAGGCGGCGTCGGCGGTGCCGGCGCAGCGGGCGGCGCAGGCGGTGCAGGCGCGATGGCTTCGAACGGCGCAGGTGCAGGCGCAGCCGGCGGCGCAGCCACGAGCGGTGCCGGCGGTGCAGGCGGTTCGCACTCGGCCACCGCAGGTGCCGGTGCTTCGAACACCGGCGGTGCCGGCGGCGCGGGCGGTGCAGGTGCTTCGGGCACCGCCACCGCAGGTGCAGGCGGCGCGGGTGCGGCAGGCGGCTCGGCTGGCGACACCGGCATGGCATCGAACACCTCGGGTTCGGGCGCTGCAGGCGGCACCGCAACCACCGGTTCGGCAACCACCGGTTCGGCTACCTCGGGCGGTTCGCAAGCCGGTAACGGCGGCACCGGCGGCTCGGGTGGCACCACCACCGGCGGCCGTGGCGGCGACCTGGCTGCCATCACCACCGGCTACGGCCAGGGCGGCATGGGCGGCGCAGCTACCGGCGGCATGGGCGGCACCAACAACGTGAGCGGCGGCACCTTCAACATGTCGAACACCATGAACGGCACCGCGCAAAACGCAGCCGGCATCTCGGTGATCAGCCAGAACACCGGCATCTCGTCGATGGTCCAGCAAAGCGTCAACGTCCAGGCCAACATGAACCTGTAATCGAGCTTGACTGCCGTGCCTCTTGATGGGGTACGGCAGTTTTTTTGTCGCAAGGGGGTAGAACATGCAGCATTCAGTCTCTCAACGCAAGGTGCTCCACGCCTGTGCCACGCTCTCCGCGTTTGCCGCACTCGTGACGCTTGCCTCCGCGGCCGCGGCCGCCACGGACCAGCCCGCAGACGCCCGCACGGCGGATGCGCGTTCGCTGTTCCGGGCCGAGTTCGGGATCAGCGGCGGACAGGTGGCGGCGCCGGCCGGCCAGGCCGATGGCAGCGCCAAGCTCGAGGGCCAGCGTGGCGGCACCGATACCCATACCACGAACAACACTGCGAATCTCGAAGGCGGCGTCAACGGCAACAGTGCCGTCAACGTCATGACCGGCGCCAATACCATCGACGCCGGTTCCTTCGCCAACATGTCCGGTATCCCGGTGGTCATCCAGAACAGCGGCGCCAACGTCCTGATCCAGAACGCCACCATCATCAACCTGCAAATGAAATGAACGCTCGCGCACCGTTACTCGCAGCATTGGTCACGTGCGCACTCCTGGGATCCGCCGGCGCCGCAGCGGCCGACATGTCGCTTGCCAGCGGTCCCTCCTACCGCGTACCGCTCCACAGCCTGAAGGAACTGCGGTTCCTGTCGACCACCCGCCAGCAGTATGACTTCAGCTGCGGCTCCGCCGCGCTGGCCACCCTGCTGACCCACCACTACGGTTATCCGATCAGCGAAACCACCGCCTTCCAGGCCATGTGGGAACACGGCGACCAGGCCAAGATCCGGCGCGAAGGCTTTTCGCTGCTCGACATGCAGCGCTACCTGGCGACGATCGGCTTCAAGTCCGACGGCTTCCGCCAGCCCCTCGACAAACTGTTCGAGGCCAAACTCCCCGCCATCGTGCTGGTGACCGAAAAAGGTTACAACCACTTCGTGGTGATCAAGGGCGCCGACGACGGCCGCATCCTGATCGGCGATCCGTCGGCGGGCACGCGCGCCATCACGCGCGACCATTTCGAAGCGATCTGGCCGACCAAGCTGCTGTTCGTGATCCACGAATCGCCGACCCGCCCCCAATTCAACCTCACCGCCGACTGGCGTGCCGCGCCGCGCGCGCCGCTCGATCAGGCGATGAGCCGCCTGGTACTGGACATCAGCACGCTGCCGAAGTTCGGACCAGGCGATTTTTGACAGGAGTTTCCATGCGCACCATCCTCCAGACCGGATTGGCCGGCGCCGCCATCGCCCTCGCCGTCAACGGCATGGCCGTGGCGGCCGCTGCGGCCCCAGTCAATGCCCCGGTTGCTGCCGCGGTCAGCGCGGCCGGCTTCAGCGACGACAACGCCGTCGCGCCCGCCTCGCTCGACGCCTACCGTGGCGGCTTTACCGATCCGAACGGTCTCGCCGTCTCGCTGGGGATCGACCGCATCGTCACCGTCAACGGCAATGTGGCAGCCACCAGCAGCATGAACTTCGGCGACCTCGGCAGTCTGGCGAGCGGCAAGACCCAGCTGTCGACCGATGCTGCCAACCAATTGAACCTGATTCAGAACGGCGGCGGCAGCTTCAATGTCCAGCTCGGTTCGGGCGCGGTGGGCGGCACCGTGATTCAAAACAGTCTGAACAATCAGATTATTAATAATGCAACTATAATAAACGCCAGCGTCGACACCCGGGGCATGCTGCAAGCCATGAACTTCCAGTCGACCCTGTCCAATGCACTCAACACCGCCGCGACCGGAAGGTGACGGCACAACCGGAGTAATCAAAGATGCACAAAATTCCAGCGCTGTACAGCGTGATTGGGCTCGCAGCGGCCCTGGCCTGCATTCCGGCCGGCGCCCAGAGCGCGCCCGACCTGGCCGAGCAGTTGAAAATCATGCGACAACAGCTGGAAGAACAGCGCGCCCGCGTCGACGACCTCGAACGCCAGCTGCGCGCCAGCGGCGTCAAGGCGCCGGTGGGCACCGCCTCGCCGTCCCAACTGGACCGGATGCGCGGTACCGGCCCGGTCGTGAACCAGAACTGGGCCGATGCCCCGGCCGGTGGCGCAGCATCAGGCAACTCCGCAGGCAGCACCGCGGGCAACACGGTAGCAAGCGCCGCGCGGCTGGACGTGCTGCGCGGTACCGGCGGCGCCGATGCGCCACAGGCCGGCCTGCCGGCGCCGGTGACCGGCGGCACCACGCCCCCGAGCGCGCCGTCGCCCCAGGGTGCGGTCGGCCGCGCTCCCGAGCAGGCCCAGCAACGCCAGCCGGAAGTGGCGCCGATCTTCGAAACCCCGGGCGTGCTGACCCCGCACGGCAAGGTCGTGTTCGAACCCTCGATCCAGTACGGTTACTCGTCCAGCAACCGCGTGGCCCTGGTCGGCTACACCGTGATCCCCGCCATCCTGATCGGTCTGCTGGACGTGCGCGAAGTGAAGCGCAACAGCACCACCGGCGCCGCCACCTTCCGCTACGGCGTCGGCAACCGCTTCGAGGTCGAAGCCAAGATTCCCTACGTTTACCGCAGCGATTCGACCGTCAGCCGCGAGATCTTTACCGGCACCGCCGCCGAGCGCGCCTTCGAGACCAGCGGCAAGGGCATCGGCGACATCGAACTCGGCTGGCGTTATCAGATCAACGACGGCGGCGTCGACAAGCCCTATTACATCGCCGGCATGCGCTTCAAGTCGCGCACCGGCCGCGATCCTTTCGAAGTGGTGACCGATTGCGCGTCGCGCTGCGTCGGCCAGAACGTCACCGGTACCGGCCTGCCGCTCGACCTGCCGACCGGTTCCGGCTTCTATTCGCTGCAGCCGAGCGTGACCTGGCTGCTGCCCTCGGACCCGGCAATCTTCTTCGGCACCTTCAGCTACACCAAGAACTTCAAGCGCGGCAACATCTACCGCACTGTGCTGAACGGGGAACGCGAACTGCTGGGCGATATCGATCCGGGCAATGTGTTCGGCTTCAACGTCGGCATGGGCCTGGCGCTGAACGAAAAAGCGTCGTTCAGTATCGGTTACGACCACAGCTCGGTCTCGCGCATGCGCCAGAACGGCCAGGTGATCCCGGGCTCGGTGCGCATCCAGCTGGGTACGCTGCTGCTGGGTGGCTCCTACCGCCTGAGCCCGAACCGCACGCTGAACCTGTCGGTGGGTGCGGGTTTGACGCGGGATACGCCGGATGTGACCTTGATGGTGCGGATGCCGTTCAATCTGTAAGAAAACGTCGTCCCCGCGAAGGCGGGGCCCCAAGCTCTGCAAGCGCTAACGTAACGCGTGCAACTTGGGTCCCCGCCTGCGCGGGGAGTCGTTTCTGGCAGTGCCAGGAACGACGTTGTTTAAGGGTGCGGCTAGTTTAAAGGTACGGCTATTGAGGCTTGCCGAACTTAGATGTAATACACCAGCGCAGCCAGCGCCACGATCAGCGCGACCTTGGTGACTTTATAAGCGGTCTTGTTCCACGCCTTGTAACGGCGCCGATACTGACCCATCACGTGCGAAATGCGGAACAGTTTGCTGACCAGGCCGGTCTGGTCGCCGGTTTCGTTCGGCGACGCCGCCGCAGTCATCATGGTGCGGCCGAGCCAGCGGTTGACCGCCTGCGCCCAGCGGAAACGCATCGGGCGCTCGACGTCGCAGAACAGGATCAGGCGGTCGCTGTCGCTGCCGTTGACAGCCCAGTGGATATAGGTTTCGTCGAAGATCACGCCTTCGCCGTCGCGCCAGCTGTAGGGCGTACCGTCGACGTCGATGAAGCAGCGGTCGTCGTTCGGCGTGGCCAGGCCGAGGTGGTAGCGCATCGAGCCGGCGAAGGGGTCGCGGTGCGGGTTCAGCTTGGCGCCCGGCGGCAGTTCGGCGAACATCGCCGCCTTGACCGAGGGAATATTTTTCAGCAGCGCATAGGTGCGAGGGCACAGGCGCTCGGCCGACGGGTGGCTGGCGTCGTACCACTTCAGGTAGAAGCGCTTCCAGCCGGTCTTGAAGAAGGAATTGAAACCGGCATCGTTATTCTCTTCGGAGGCCTTGATCTTTTTCAGGGCCAGCAGGTTTTCACCTTCTTCGCGGATGATTTGCCAGTTCTGCTGCAGCACGGCCAGCTCCGGGAACTCGCGCACCGGGATGTACGGCGTACTCGGCACACGCGAAAACAAGTGCATGAAGATATTGATCGGCGCCATGAACGACGAGTGGTCGAACAGCTGGCGGCCGAACGGCAGACGGACTTTCCCTCGGAAATGAATGTGCAATACCGAAAGGATGAGAAAACCGACCACTGCCCACTTCATTATGCCTCCAGACACATTCATCGAGGCGCAAGGATACCATAGGGCAGAAACAGACGTGCGCCACCGGCCCGGCACTTGGCGGACTGGCGGCGCAGGCAATGCCTGGCAGCGCAGTCTGTCGTGACTGCGCTACAAATGGCAAATCCGGCTTGCTTAGTGCGTGATCGAGGTGACGGCGTAGCCTTTTTCGGCCAGCTGGCCGCTCACGTTTTCGATCTGATAATCAGGCAGGTCGGAGGCATTGTCGTCGACTTCGACGGCACGGGCTTCGACTTCCCAATCGGTGTTGGTGGCTTCCTCGGGAATGTTTTTCGTTTCCGGAACCACCAGGTAAGAGAATTTGCCGTCGTGTTCGGCTCTGCGGTAAATGTCCAGGCGCATAGTCGTTTTCCTTTATAAGCATGGCTGTCGAATGAAAGCCATCAGTAGGTTCACGATAGGCGATGCCCCACCCCTCGTCTGTTAACAGACGCACACTGGATTGCCGACAATGCACGGATCGCCGCCATCAGCGTCCCAGCACCCGCGCCGGCAGCATCACGATCGCGCGCAGCAGCTCGAACACGGCATCGACGCCGATGCCGATCAGTCGGAACGGCAGCAGGAGCAGCCAGAACACCGGATACAGGACCAGTGCCAGCAGGGCAAGCGGCCAACACAGGAACAGCAGGCACAGCCAGAGGAGGAAACCCAGCATCGTCGGCTCCATCGAAAAGCGTTGAAGAATGCGGGTACTGTAAGCGTGCGGGCCCGGGACGGCAACGCGGATGCGATGGATGGTGCGGAGCGACGATGAATGGGGGAAATGCGGGGACCAGCGGGGGCGCCCCTGGGCGGCGCCCCGTTGTTTCACTTAGGCGAACACGGTCTCGCCGGCCGGCACCTGCTCTTCATACCTGGCGACCACCTCGATGCGGATCGACGCTTCCAGCGACGGAATCGAGCCGCCGGCGCGGTAGGCGAAGCTCAGCTGCACCACGTCGCCCGGCTGCACCTCCAGCGGACGCGCCAGCGGCAGCATCATGTAGTGGTTCAGCCAGTCGATCGTGGTACCGCGCTCTTCGATGATCGTCAGCACGTTCTTGGTGATGAAGCGCAGCGCATTCAGGCTGCCGGCCTTTTCGACCAGGAACTGGCCTTCCCAGGCGATCAGGGAGTCGACCGGCTGGCTGAAATCGATGATGCTGTACACGCCCGGCTGGGCCAGTTCGATCGTGCCCGGATAGATCACATTGGTCGGCTGGAACTGGATGATCGGCGCATAAAAACCTTCGAAATCGTATTCCAGCTGCAGCGGCTGGACCGCCATGATGACGGCTTCGGGCAGGAATACCGGCAACGGACCGCCAAAGCGCGCCAGATAGCGGCGTTTGAACGATTCGATCACCTCGACCTGCTTTTCGCGCAGCATGCCGACATGGATCATTTCGCAGATCACGATATCGACCGGTTCCGGCGGCAGGTATTCGAAGGCGTCGGCGTGGATCACTTCGACCTTGTGGCCGTTTTCGTTCATCGCCAGGAAGCGGCGCGCCTCGTGCACCATGTCCGGGTTGAATTCGACGCAATACACTTTGTCGGCCTGCTGGGCCGCGAAGAACGACAGGACACCGGTACCGCCACCCAGTTCCAGCACCTTGGCGCCCGGCTTGACGGCGTGGTAGATCGCCGACTTGAAGCTGTGCATCCGGTTATGGTCCATCAGCATATTGTGATGGTAGTGGACCGGAATGAATTGGCCCAGGTAGCAGCTCTCGATGTCGCGTTCGTTCAGCATGGAATTCCTTCTGTGGAGGCCGCGGTATCGCCGGCGCCGTGGTTATTGATCACGTAGCCATTATGGATAGGCGGAGAAAGAATTGATGCGTTGAGGAAACGGACTTTTCCGGTCCAGTTTGGCGCTTATGGTGGCCGGGCCGCGCCGGGAATCAGGGTGCCAGCGTCTTGGCCAGCGAAGCATGCTCGGCGCGCGCGGCGATCTGGGCGGCGGTGAGGCCTTCGCCATTCCTGAGCCGTGGGTTGGCGCCCCGCTCGAGCAGGAACAGCGCGGTATCTTCCTTGCCCTCGCGTGCCGCCAGCATCAGCGGCGTATAACTGCCGCTGGCACGCGGCGACACCGCATCGATCTTCGCGCCATGCTGCAGCAGCAAGGCGGCGATGCCGTCGTCGCCGGCCGCCGCGGCGTAATGCAGCGGCGTCCAGCCAGGACGATTGACGGCGGCGCCTCGGGCGATCAGCGCTTCGGCGGCGGGCCGGTTACCCTTGAAGGCGGCCATCATCAGCGCCGTGTTGCCGTTGATGGCGGGCGTGTCGACCCGGGTGCCGGGATGCGCGAGCAGCGCCTTGAACACTTCCATCGAACCTTCGCGCAGGGCCAGCACCAGCGGCGGTTCGCCACCGACGGGATTGGTCTCGTTGGGATCGACCTGGCTGCCGAGCATGCTCTTGACGGTGCGTGCATCGTCCATCTGCACGGCGCGGAAGAAGGTGCTGACCTGTGCCGGCGTGGCCGCCATTGCCTGGGCACAGGCGGCCGACAAGAGCATGGAGCACACGGTCGAGCAAAACGCGCGGCGCAGCAGCATGGATCAGCCCCTCGGCACGTTGAACAGCTTGTGGAAGTTGTCGGTCGTGCGATCCGCGACTTCGCGCAGCGGCACGTCTTTGAGGGTGGCGATGAATTCGGCCACGTGCGGCACGAAACCCGGCTCGTTCATTTTGCCACGGTAGGGTACCGGCGCAAGATAGGGCGAGTCGGTTTCGATCAGGATACGGTCGAGCGGCAGCGCCCTGGCCACCGCCTGCAGGTCTTTCGCGCTCTTGAAGGTCACGATGCCGGAAAAGGAGATGTAAAACCCCATCTCGATCGCCGCCTGCGCGACTTCCAGGCTTTCCGTAAAGCAGTGCATCACCCCGGCGACGCCGCCCTGCTCCACGCCGGCGCCCTCTTCCTGCAGGATGCGGATGGTGTCGGCGCTGGCCGCGCGCGTGTGGATGATCAGCGGCTTGCGCGTTGCGCGCGAGGCGCGGATATGGGTACGGAAGCGCTCGCGCTGCCACTCGAGGTCGCCTTCCAGGCGGTAATAGTCGAGGCCGGTCTCGCCGATGGCGACGATTTTCGGATGGTCGGCCAGCTCGACCAGCTGTTCGACGGTCGGTTCCGGCGTGTCTTCGTAGTCGGGGTGGACGCCGACCGACGCATATATATGAGGATATTGCTCAGCGAGCGCGAGGACGCCCGGAAAGTCCGGCAGGTCGACCGATACGCACAGCGCATGCGTGACCTTGTTCTCTGCCATTTTGGCGAGGATGTCGGGCATCCGGGCGGCGAGCTCGGGGAAATTGATGTGGCAGTGGGAATCGATGTACATGCCGACATTGTACGCGAGGCCGTGCCGGGCTACAGCATCGGGGCGCGCCGCTAGGCGCTGAACGGGTCCAACACTTGCACGGCGGGGATGCGCGAGAATGCCTCGCCCTTGTCACGCGTGACAACGGTAAGATTATAGATCAGCGCTATGGCAGCGATCTGCTTGTCGATAGTGTGCGGATCTTTTTTGTCGGTCGAAAGCAAACTGCCCCACATGCGTGTTGCCTCGATATCCAAGCCAAGGACGCGGTTGCCGTACTCGGCAAGCAAACCATCCAGCCAGTCTTCGTAGATACGTGCCTGCAGCCTCGCCTGCTCAGTGCCGATCCGTCGCAGTTTAGCGATGCCGGCCTGGATCTCGCCCGCCACTTGCACCGGCAAGAAGAGAACGGTGCTTTCGACGTCAGCGAAAAATTGGCGGACACCCGGATTGGTACCAGCACCCTTGCGGTACTCGGAAATGACGTTGGTGTCGATCAGATACATACGTCAGCTCAGCGCACATCGAACAGGGCGTCATCGTCGAAGTAAGGCATCTCAGCCAGCACTTCCTTGAAAGCGCACTTTTTTGGCATCGACAGCAGATGATTGCGCAGGATTTCGCGGTGTTCCGCTTCGGCACTGCGCCCGTGCGTCGCTGCGGCGCATTTCAGTGCGTCGACGACTTCTTCGTCCAGATCACGAACCAGCAATTGGGACATCGCTCACCTCCGTTGATAGCATTGATAGCACGAGGAGATTCTACCCTTGAACTATCATGATCGATACTGAGCAATGTCAAGCCAGCGTACTATCTCAGGCCACCCGCTTACCCAAAATGATCAGATCGCGCTCGATCCCATCCAGGTTCGCCACGCGCGGGAAATGCGCCCAGGTATCGAAACCATACTTCCTGAACAAGGCCAGGCTCGGCTCGTTATGCCCGAAGATAAACCCGAGCAAGGTATGCACATTCACGTTCGGCGCAAAGGCCATCGCCTGTTCCAGGCAGTACTTGCCGATGCCCTTGCCGCGCCAGGCTTCGTCAATGTAGATAGACAGCTCGGCCGTGCCCGAATACGCCGGACGGCCATAAAAATTCGAGTAGGACAGCCAGCCGATCACCGCCGGGTTGGCCGAGGTGTCGGCGGCATCGTGGATCACCCACAGCGGGCGGCGTTCCGGGGTGTGGTCGGCGAACCAGGCTTCGCGCGACTGCACGGTGACCGGTTCGGTGTCGGCGGTGACTTCGCGCGAGGCGATGGTGGAGTTGTAGATGTCGACGATGACGGGCAGGTCTTCGATGCGGGCTAAGCGGTGTACGTAGGACGGCATAAAAAGTTCAACGTGAAAACGAATTACAAGGTATGGGTGGCGCGGGAGGAGCGCAACGCAGCCCCCAGGATTTCTTCGATGCGCAGCTTGGCGCGCTGCCCGGTTTCGTCGGCCGGGAAATGCACGCCGATGCCTTGCGCCTTGTTGTTGTTGGCACCGGCCGGCGTAATCCAGGCAACCTTGCCTGCGATCGGGTATTTATTCGGATCGTCCATCAGCGACAGGATCAGATAGATCTCGTCGCCGATCTTGTAGGGCTTGGTGGTCGGCACGAACATGCCGCCGTTCTTCAGGAAAGGCATGTAGGCGGCATACAGTGCCGCCTTTTCCTTGATGGCCAGCGACAGCACGGACGGGCGCGGGGTCTGTGCGGCGTTCGGGTCCACGGTCATGCCGCTCATCGGAATCCTTTCATCGGTTCGGCGCAGCGGGTGTCAGCTGCAGCAGGCAGTGTAATCAAGCAACATATCTTCGACAAACAGTTTCGGCGACAACGGGTGATCGGCCACTGCGCGGCGTTCGTTGGCCGACTTGATCGCGCGCATCAGCTTGGGCGTCGCTACACGTCCGGCCAGCGCCGCGAGTTCGCGCTGGTAACGCGGATAATAACGGATCACGCCGGAGAGCTTGTACGAAAACACGTCATAAAGCCAACGCTGCTGCCATGCGACAAGCGTCGCCAGCGGCGCCTTGCTGAGTTTGTCGGCAGCGCGCAACGCGGCGTCGACGCTGGGCTGGGCCAGGATCTGCAGCAAGGTGTCCAGCTCTTCGCGGCTGCCGTTCTCGGCCTGGGCCAGGGCTGCCAGCGGTGCCCCGCCCTGTTCGCGCAGCCAGCCGTCGGCATCGTTGACGCCCTGGGCCAGCAGCCAGGCCAGCGCGCCCGCATGGTCCGGCGTCGGCAGGGCGAACTTGCGGCAACGCGACAGGATCGTCGGCAGCAGGCGGTCGAGGCCGTTCGAGGCCAGCAGGAATACGGTGCCCGGCGGCGGTTCTTCCAGCGTTTTCAGCAAGGCGTTACTGGCCGGCATGTTGAGCGCTTCGGCCGGATAGAGCACCACCACCCGCAAGCCCTGGCGGTGGGTCGAGATGTTCATGAAATCGGCCAGCGCGCGTATCTGCTCGATCTTGATGTCCTTCGAGGCCGTTTTCGACGATTTCGACTTCTTGTCGCCATCGCCGGCCGCGCCATCCTCGCCTTCCGCGGCAGGCAGGTCGTCTTCCAGCGCTTCCGGACGCACCCTGCGGTAGTCCGGATGGTTGCCCTGCGAGAACCAGCCGCAGGAGGGGCAGCTGCCGCAGGCATGGCCGTCGGCGCGCACGTTCTCGCACAACAGGGCCTGGGCAAAGGCTTCGATGAAATCGGCCTTGCCGATGCCGGCCGGGCCGTAGAACAGGATCGCGTGCGGCAGGCGCACGCGCATCTGTTGCAGTCGATCCCAGGCCGGTTCCTGCCATGGGTAGATCTTGCTACTC
>Ga0265797_10000529_pt1 | contig 69256 bp, 53 predicted proteins | sample P2T30metagenome_FD_192433 | JGI IMG/M metagenome (GOLD analysis project Ga0265797, IMG submission 192433) | Plant litter microbial communities from East Loma Ridge, Irvine, California - P2 T30 | ecosystem: Environmental > Terrestrial > Plant litter > Unclassified | place: USA: California...
TCACGCATGATCTTTTTGAAAGACTCGGTACCCTTGCGAGTAGTCTCTGAGTCACGCAGGATAGACTCGAAGCGACGGAAGAATGTGCCTTCTAGGTGCTTTCGGAAGGCCAGATACTTCTCTGGGTCTTGGAAGTCCTGTAGCTGCTTCTCAGTGAACGGCATGGCTGCTTCCTGTCGCTCCCTAGCACTAGGGTTAAACGAGCCGGCGATCCATGTCTTGTTCCTTGCGTAGTGGTCCACGTGAGCCGCTTGCTTTTGAAGGGCAGTCGTCACCTGGATACCAGAAGCTCCGTTTCCGATTGTGGCGATGCGTTTGCCCTTCGGATCAAAGCTGGGGTCCCAGTTTGATGAGTGACGGAGGTGGCCTTTGAACTTCTCGATGCCCGGGTAGGCTGGCAATTTCCACTCGTTAAAGTGGCCGTTCGCAGTGATGATGAAATCGAAGTCGAGATCGTCGATGGTTGACTTTGCGATATCCGAGATGTTCAAAGTCCATTTGGCCTTCTCGGGACTCCATTGCGCTGAGTTGACCTTTGTCTGGAAACGGCATTTCGAGTGAACATCAAACTTCTTGGCAATAGACTGCCAGTAGTCCTTGATCTCCTGGCCTTGAGCATATTCCTCGGACCAGTTGACTTTAGGTGCGTAAGTCGATTGATAGCAGTGCGATGGGATATCACACCTGACACCTGGGTAGATGTTCTCGAGCCAAGTACCTCCCTTGTGTAATTGTCAGATTGCTTTTAGAGTTCGATTGCGACCATATACTTACGACATCACTGTTCTTGTCGAAAATGGTCAGCTGAATGCCGGGAACCTTTCTTGGGAGCAGGACACCAGCAGTAATGCCAGCAATTCCAGCTCCTATCACTGCGACCTGCAGTCGTTAGCCGTGTCTTTTGGCGAAGGGATGCGATTCGAAGGCTACCTTCAATTGGCGAACTTCATCGATAGGCTTCTCCTGGATCTTGAAGTCCGTTGGGAATGGGTATATCCAATCATCATCACTCTTCAGTGACTCTGCAGTTGGGAGATCTTCAGCGGCAACAAGGTCTATCGTGGCGCCCGAAGCCTCGACGTTCTCTTGGCCGAAGTGTGTGACAGCGGCAGGCGGATTGACGGCGTCTCCCATGATGACGGCTTAGCTATAGAATACTTCGCTTAAGAGGCAGAAAATGAATGTGAGATGATTAACTGTGAGGACGCAGCCAAAAAATTGAGCTGTAGCAATGATTGATCACTTGCGTTGGTCTGCTTATCTGGCGGAATCACGGAGCCAAATCGCACCATCTTGGCTCCACATTGCGAACGTGTGGCGGACGACAGCTGTGATTTGAAGTTGTGCCTCACCTCTGTAAGGCATCCAGCAACATGTCACCAGGACAAAAGTGAACTCGTCGTGCTGTATTCCGCAACATTACCTATTTTCTTTGTTCCTACACGCACTGGCGGCCTGTAATATTACCCTCATTCTATATTCCTCGGATTCTGGAACAATCGACTGCAGCTTCGGGAACTGGGCTGGAGGTGCCGTTAAATTGCCAGCAATACTCTGTCTTGGCAACCATCGATCTTCCATTGATCAGATTCGATACATATTGGTCTACCGATATCTTTCAGAACATTGAACCTGTCTCGATATCATTCTGGACAAGTTCCACATCTGGTTCTTATGCGCACAGTACATGTACTGACAGCTTCTCAAGATTCCCACGATAATCGCTTCAAAAGCCGATTGGCTCAATGGTAGAGCGTCCGCCTCCTACTCAAGGGACTAGCGGAAGGCTGTGGGTTCGAGTCCCATGTTGGTTGATTCACTGCCCTCACGGGGAGTCACATCAAAGCTCGAGGTTAGAGTCCTTGAAATGCCACTTCTTTTACTTTTTGCTCGTCTGATAGTGTCAAGAAAATAGCAGTCCAGTTTCTTGTTTTGATCTTTGACGTGGCGATAGGTATACATTCCATCGATCAATTGCTTATAAGATTTTATCAGCATTCGCGCTTAAATCTCCAACCTGTATCTGCGGCTTGGTTACTGTTCCTTACGTTGGGGGACGTCTTGACTTTTGGATCATTCTGAGCTTCTGGGTACAGGCGTATCACAAACCGACTGTTGATGAATAGCAGGTGGTTGTTTAGAACTGCGTTGAGCTATGGTTATTTGATAGCGACCCTTGTCGGCGCAACCAACGTCCGTCGGTGCAACTCGAGAACCCCTACGCAATGTGACGTTCTAGACATTGGAGGACACCCTTCATCATAAACATTAACATTGCCACATTTCTCAACCATCTATTCATCATCATAAAACCATCCAACTCAAACGATGAGTGACCCCAAAGAAAGAGGCGAAGTGCCTCGCGAGCCCTCGAGCAAGTCCGGCTTCAAACCAGCAGACTGGTTCTGGGAGTCGCGCAAGAAAGGCCCAACATCCGCCGGCACCATTCTCTTCGTCGCACTGCGCGCCTTAGACCTACCATTACAATACTACCTCCTCCAGTCTGGCCTCGGATCAGACCTCATCAAGCGCCTCGGTGGCACTCCAGTTCTCCAATCGCCCGTAGCCCCCACCGCAGGCGTCCTAGGTCTCAGCCCGTATCACACGCTCGTGATGGGTCTCGCGACTGGAAGTGCGCTCAAGCAGATTTACTGGAAATTGTTCGTCAACGAGCTGGCGATGCCGGCGGGGTTCAGTGTTGGTATTGCAGCCTATAATACTGTCCTCAATACTCTGAACACCAGTTTCGCGCTCTGGGCCGTGACATCGCAGCAACCCAGCGCGCAATCATCGCTGTCAGCCCTCTTCCAGACCGCCGCGCCATCGGTATCCGTCGGTGTCATTTTGTACGCCATTGGTATTTTCATCGAGTGGTACTGCGAAGTCCAGCGCGCTGCTTTCAAGGCCAAGCCCGAGAACAAAGGCAAGCCCTATTCGGATGGCTTGTTCGGAGTGGTCAGGAACGTCAACTACACTGGCTACACTTTGTGGCGGTCTGGATACTCTCTTGTATGCGCTGGGTGGACTTGGGGCGTTGTGCAGGCGGCGTGGTTGGCAGGTGACTTCTGCGCGCGTGCGATTCCGAGTTTGGACACGTACTGCGAGAAGCGGTATGGTGAGCAGTGGGAGGATGTGAGGAGGAAGGTGCCGTATAAGTTCTTGCCGTGGGTGTATTAGTGTTGTGTCACTTGTCGATGCATCGTGGTCATTTTAATCTAGTGATAATGTGGCGACTCTCAACTACACTGACATTCCCTCTCATCATCAAACGTTTCTCGTACACGGCCTATACACTTGCTACATCAAAAGTCAACATCAAGCTTCACCTTCAGCTTATCGCCCTTCACGATCGCATCCTTCTTCTCCTCCAATTGCTCCATGTCCCACGTGACATTAACATATCTTCCAGCCAGCCAGTCTCGCTTCGCCGCAGTAAACCAGACAATGGTGTCCGCGGGCAGTTCTGAGGTCTCAGTGAAAACGTGCATGAGCTCGTCCGGAACCTCACCGCTAGTTGCCATTTCAGTGAGGACGTTGCCGGGGTGGATGGAGATGGCCGTAACTCCCTGCGAGCTGTACTCGCTGTCGATGAACTGTGTGAAGCGGAGGACTGCTAGTTTTGACGGCTGGTATGCTGACAAAGAGGGCGTGGTGAGGTGGGCGCCGACACTGATGCAAGATTAGTTATGCTTTGGTACAAGTTCAGCTTGTGATTTTCGTACCTTGCCACTGTAACAACCTGTTTCAAAGAGTCTTCAGCCTTGAGCATCAACGGCAAGAAGGCTCTCGCAACCAAGTACGGTCCCTTGATATTGACCTCCCAGACTCTCCACCAAGTCTCAGGGTCACTGTCTTTGATCATCGTCATGTCAATAAGGCCGGCATTGTTTACGAGAACATCAAGTCTCCCAGCGGACGTTTCGACTTCAGCTGCAGCCTGAGCGACTGAGGCTGGGTCTACGACGTCCAACTTGATCTTCAGCACCTGAGGAGGCGATCTTCCGGCTTCTTGGGCTGCTTTTTTGACAGCTTCTTCGCTGGCATCGAGACCCGAGCGCGCGCCGAGCACGATGGTAGATGCACCTGCTTTGGCGAAACTGACTGCGATGGAGCGGCCGATGCCTCTGCTTGCACCACTGATGAACACGACTTTGCCGGAGAGATCCTGTTTGGTAGGGTCGATGGCTGGGTAGGTGTCGTTGTGGACGGTCTTTGTGACAGTAAAGTCGCCTGTGTGTTGTTAGACATGTGTGGATAATCCGATATTCAATCCGGCGAGGAGCACTTACCTGGACCTTCGATCGGGTTGAATGTTCCTTGTGGTGGCGGCATTGTGCGGTTGAGGTGGTACTTTCTTTTGCTTGTTTGTCAATGGTGAGCTGTGGGTGTTGTGACAATCATTGACCGAAAGACTCGAGATGATTGATTTAAATGCTTCTTGAATGCTACTTTACTTATCGTCCATTGTTGCTTACACATTGCATGTCCAAGGCTGACGCGAATGTTGTCCTTGGTATTGAATCCTCCCTAGTAACGTGGAACCATGTCGGCGTTAACGAAAACTGCGAGTCGGCTTTAGGAATTTACGTCTTCGTGTTGTCGCCCGTTGAACCTTGACACCTGAACAGTCAATCCAAGGCCAAATATCGCTTTCCTCAAGATGAGTTAGTCAACTGGTCAAATTGGCGCAAAGTCGCTTGGGACCATGGCTGAAACAAACCCGGCAATACTGTCTGACCTTGCCGGAATCATGGAGGAGCTCGCCTATGCTCAACCCCGCCTGGCCCCAGGATCAGGCTCATGCTCGAGCCTCGCATATGTACTGTATCTTCCTCTGGAGTGTAGGCGAGCCACTACGAGCGTACCTCACAGCACAAGCTTGCTCATGCCGAGATCGACTCACGGCCAGATGTTCGCACGGCAGCGCCCTGGACGCACCGAGCTCAAACCGGCGGCTTATGGCTTGTCTCTGCCCTCGCCCGGTTATGCCACGGGGTAAAGGCGTGTAAACCGCGGTGCACCCGGAGAAGTTGAGTCGAAGTCATCGAGTCGGCGAAGAATTGAAGAGGCGAGTTGATGGCAAATAGTCAATGACTTCAACAATGCCGTGGTTGAAGCTGAAGACGGACCGATAAGGTGTCTCACGCAAATAATACCTCTACTAGGGGTCCAAGGTCTTCGAACACGCACCTTCTTCTTCTCCCGCGCGACGATGCTTTCCTCTAGCTCCTGCCCGCCGGAAGCCTCGCTCCGTTGGATCTCAGGCCGCTGGCAACGCCGTTTCTGCATGACTTGACTTAGATACACACCGCGCTAAAGAGGAGCGTACTCGTGATCCACCGCTCGCCGTGCCTTTATATCTCGCAACCACCGTTTCGCTACCACTTTCGCATTGATCGAGCCGCACATTCACGCAAAGAACTACATCTACCTCACGCTCGCTGCGCACTGCATGTCTTGAGCCCACCGAACCCCATGGGCGGCGATCACAACACTCACCGCGAGCCTCCTCCCACTCCCCACCAACCTGGAGCATGGAATATGATTCCAACAACGACAACCAAGGAGGGCGCCTGACCTCGCCGCCGCCTCCGCCAAACCCCAATGCTGCTGTGCCGGCCATCGACCCTCACTTCGAAAAGCTCTCTGACGAGCCCGCCCTTATCGATAACCCAGACTGGGACATCACTACGCTCTCTGCATTAGGTGCTCTACTCACACTCCAAGTCGCTCTCGAAACCCTCACAGAAGCAGCCACCGACGTCCCTCCAACACCGCCCATCTCTCGTCCAGCAACACCCACACACAACAAGCCCGCGAACGAGAACGTCCCTCCGCCCACCTACATCGGCGCCGATGCCGACCCTCACCACGTCCAACATGCAGCAATCGCTCGCCGCTTCTTCTCCAAAAAGGCGCCTACCTTCCCGTTATCCACCTATCTCAAACGTCAACACCAATACTGTCCCCACAGTCCCGGCGTCTACCTCACCGCGGCCCACTACATCCACCGCCTGAGCATATTGGAAAGAGTCTTGCCCGTCACAAACCGAACGGTCCACCGACTCTTCCTCGGAGCGACCAGGATTGCTGCAAAAGCGCTGGAAGACAACAAATGGAGCCAGCAGCGCGTTGCGCAGGTCGGAGGCGTAAGTCCGACGCAGCTCCTTAATCTGGAAGTTGCGCTGTGCTTTCTGCTGGACTTTGAACTGGGCGTTGATGCGAAAGGATTGGCGAAGAGCATGTTCGGATTGCAGTTGGCGGGAAAGTCTGGACGATGAGAGAGATTGGGAGTTGCGACTCTCTGATATGACACGAAGAGATGGGAAAACTTTTATTGTTCACAAGGGAACACTTTCGCGGCGAATCAATCGTTTTGGCGAATATGATGATGAAAGGAAACGTGTATACGTCGGCAAAGGGACCAACGACGATACGACAGGAGCGAATGGGAAATGGATGATATTTGGATACCCACTTTTAGCGATGCTTTATCTTCTTCTTCTTCTTGATCATACTATTGGCGTTCAGAACACGGACGTGAAATCAAAAAGTATTCTTTACCCACGTTTGGATGAAGCGAGGCAGCGATGTGATTGCCAATGTGCGCTGTGATTTGTAACGACCGCTTTGTGTCAAGGTCCGAGGCGCGAGTAAACATGAGAGCTGATGCGAGATTTTTGCAGCCTTGTCGAGTGGCACGAGCGATCCAGGCACTGGCGATGCTAGTAAGATACCTCAGGCAAAACCAACACGCCCTGCACGAACATACCAGCTGGAAGTCACGAAGTGCGTGCATTCAGGATGCGCACGTCCACGGACAGAAACTCCAGAAAGAAACTCATGGTATGTGCGTGCGACAAATCCTCCTCGAAGATGGAAGGATGGATGACAGACAGACCCAGATGCAAGCTGCGGATCAAGGACCTTAGCTCAAGGTACCCGACGACGAACGAGCGGTGCAACTAAACGTCCGGTGCTCTCACAGCACCATTAGTGGTGCACCCGCCACGCTTTGATAATCGAATACGAGGAGCACCAGAGAGAGCGCCACGATTCGGGGGCCGAAACGGGAAATAGAACCCAGCCACGCAGGATTGCTTCACGTACGACTGAAGGACGGGAAGACGAATGTGACCGATTGCTGCTTTCGGGTGTGGCTTGATTGTGTCCTTGTGGCCATGCTCGCTCGCTACGCTCGTTAGCTTCGATCAGCTTCGCTCTTGGGGCGAGGAAGGGTGCAGCGTGGTGTGTGTGGTTTCAGCTGTGCAAGTCAGGTACGTGGGTGTTGGTTTTCTCGCATAGGCTGACTTCTGGTTGGCTGGCTGGCTGGGTTGTTTGCCGAGATCCTTAGTATGCATGCACGCAATAATGTCATTGTGTAGGGACGCGTGATCTTGCGCGTTTCTTCTGGTTTTATTTACGGCTCTGCTATTGCTGGATGATGCGCGTTTGGGGCCGAAGATCAGGGCCCAAATCGGGGTTTGGATCTATTGAAGGACTTTCGCGACTTAGAGGATGGCTTGGATGGGTGTCTGTGGTCGACATGGGAGGCGGCGGGGTAGATCATGCTTCGCGTACCTTAGCTAGCGAGATTGAGTGGTAAGATCGGTTGTTGTGCAAGTTGGACAGTGAGAGTTGAGCCACACTCCAGCCTGCGTTGAGCATAAGGCAGCTTGTACAACAGTTACTAGTCTGTCGAGCCTGTGAAGGTAGAGATGCCTCAGCTTCCACGAGCGGGTATGCGTGCACGGTGTACGTTTACGGTCCCACGAACCATGATCTCAAGAACAACGGGCCGGAGATAAACATGTTCGCATCAAGACAAGCAACGCTTGAATCATGTGCTTGTGGGTGTGGATGGGCAAGCGGCGTGTGAGGAGATGTGTGGATGCAGAGACGGCAAGTGCCACTAAGTTAAGCCTCAGGCCAGGCGCAGCAGGCACCAATGCAGCACCGCCTCGTCCATGGCTCCCCATCATCCTCGTCCTCACACACGACAGTCTCCCCACACCCGTCACACCATCAACAATGATACCACCAAAGCGATACTATGGAGGTCATGGCGGATCTACTCGAACTCAACGTGTGCCGTGCGTGCGGATAGGGCTAGTAGTGCCTGTCCATTCTCTGCCGTCACTGACTGCAGCAGATGTGAGCGAGCAGCTGGTCTTCTGACAGCCGTGAAGAGGTGTCGAGCATGCACTGTCTCGGCTACCTGAAGCCTCCAGACACCCTCTCGAAAAGGTCAGGTACAAAGGTCACTAACCCAAAACGGGCGAGACAAAACACATCCGACACGCCTGCAAGCAAAAACATCGCTCTCACAGCTCATCCGCACAACAAAAGACGAGCTGATCCTCAGGTTCGCAGCACAGACGCGCACGGTCCTGAGTCGACCGCAGCAGTGCATATAGCATGATCCTTCACTACACACCAGCCGCTTGCTACCTTTACTAACGTCATGCTCCAAACGCTGCGCCTGTCACTGGCGAGAATGTGGCTGCCATTCACTCCATCGTGGTAAGGTCGTCCGTCAGTATTTCCTTACCTCGTATACTATAAGGCTGCAGCGCCTCCCGCCGCTTGCAGTCGCGGGTTATATCTCGTCCACTCACATCACCTGTCCTACCCGCGTTTCTCACCCATCCATTATCCATATTGTTTGTCAGGTTCAAAGCAAGACTGTCTCACCGCGTACCGCTCTACAAAAGCTTGCCGCCTGCCTACTTCGATACTACCAAAGCTACTGAGGCCGCCTAGTACTGCACCTATAAGAGTCATCTGACCGTCGATCGCCGGACCCATTGTTCAACCAACACTCTGCTGCCTGCCTGCCGCTTCTGGACCCTGGGTGTTGCATTACTTAGGCCCCATTGATACTCCGTTGCTCTTCTATCCCTCGACTACTTCTTAACTATCTACTACAACTTCACGTACCTATCTCATACGCCAACCGATCTCATCATCACATACTTGACGTCAACCTATCACCATCGATGTGCGTTGTCGAACAAAAGACTTACTACCAACCCGACGGAAGCCAGAAGGCTTTCGATAGGGTTCATCGTTGCGATATTGCCATCAACTCAGGCATAGATCTCTGCTCCAACGCCACTCGGACCTCTGGTGCTGCCAGGATTGTTGAGGTCAAGCCGGAGACTACCGCCCCTTCCTCGACGAGAAAGAACGAGATCGTTACCGAGAACAACGGCCATACCCACATCTACCGTAACGTTGGACGCCGTGCTAGTCAAAAACACAAGACTGGCTACAGCAAACACTCAAACGATCGCAACCCAACTGAGGGTCGTTCTTCCTCGAACCCTCGGGTGTTCGAAACTTTCAACACCAGAAGGGCATCACCTGCTTCTCGTCCCATCACACCTATCTCTGCGCCGCCCAGAATGGACTCCTTCCCACCAACTCTACCCTCAGAACCCTCTGTTAGAGTTAACAGTAGCGGCACAGCCGTTTACGATGCACCGCGATCACTGTTCAACATGCCACGCGCTACAGAAAATGAACGCCCACGGGCGGACAAGGCACGGAAAGTGTCATTTGGTGATGGGCCAGCTGACCGTCGCCGCCCGAGCCTCTCGGTTCACACAGGAGCACGTCATACTACCCATGATCCTCCTACGAAAGCATCGCCAGGTCTGAGCCGTCTACCTAGCCTCCGCCACAAACGCACAGACTCAGCACACGATAACAACACTCCTCGCAACCCCTCCCCGCCTCCAAGGGACGACCAAGAATATGGCGCGCGTGAAGCCGCGCGCGAAACCGCTCGACGCCAACGCGCTGTGGACGAGGCTATTCGCCGCCGTCAAGAAGATCTAGAGGCCGCCGAGAATCGATCACTCGACCGTGAAGCTGAACGCGCGCGCTACCGACGATCGTTTGATCCTCTGCACAGGTTGCCCGACACCTTGCAACCTCCACGCAGCACCACAGACAGTGATCACAGTTCATGGAGCAGACACACCAGCCCGCCGGCACCACCAAGTCACCCACGACCAGTACAGACACGCACTCGCTTCGCTTCTTCATCACCACTTTCAGCGGGCTCAACCCACCGCCACCGCAGCTATGGCCAGGCAACCGTTCACCATTACCACTACCCGGACACCCCAGCAGTCCCCGCCAACGATAGCCGCAGACCAAGCGACTCCATCCGCGAACGCGGCCGCGAAGTCATCGAGCGCGAGCGCGCCAAAGCCGCCAACGAAGACTCTATGCAGACTAGAGCCTTCGCGGCAGCGGAAGAATACATCGCTAGCCCTGGCACCAGCCAGCGCTGGGAACCTGTTTTTGACGAAGTCGACGAGAGAACCGGTAGCCGCGAGTACTACTATGTTACCGAAGGCTCTGCGCGGTCGGAGATTCGACGGAGGAGAGATAGGGATGATTCACGGCGGAGGGAGGAGAGGAGGGATGAGTTTTTCCGTTGATTGATGGAGTGATTGTCCAGCGCTGAATACGTTTTGAGAGCAGGATTTCCTCTCTCCCTTTTCTTTGCTTTGGACTGTATAGAGGTTTTTCACTTTTGTTGTTTATGCTGGAAGATACCATAGATAGAGGGCGCGTGTGTTAGGAGTTTGTTCTGTATCTGAACTTGTATTTGTATTTGTAAATATCACAAGGCGTCGCGGCCAGCGATGGACCGCGAAACGCTATATTCTTACATGAAAACGGCCAACCTGTCTGACTGCGTAGCTTACAAAGCCTTTCGAGTACAAAGAACACTACGCCATGCCAAATGCCACACAGAAACCTCCCCAAGGTCTACCCATCTACTGGTTAATACCCTTAGACAACTCCTGGATCATCTCCAACGTCCTCTCCTCGTTAGGCTTACCACCGCCCAACTTCGCGGCCTCCGCGTCATATCCGCTCACGCGAGACTGGAAAGCGGGACGACCGGCGGTCCTCTCGTCCATAGCCAGACGCCTCTTGTCGGGCAATCCAAAGCCATAGTTGGCAGTCTGACGGCGCCTGCCGAGCGAAGGCGGCAGACCAACAGCAGCCGACGCGCGCGCGGCGCCGGAGCCGCGCATCTGGTGGATGTGCTCGACGTTGCCCTCTTTGACGGCGACGGCTTCCTGGTCCGCGCGGTTGACTTTGAGGCGCACGCGGCCGGCTTCGTCGATGATGGCCGTGGTGGGCTGCACGTAGACTTTGTTGCCGTGGGGGAGGTCCGGGTCGAGCTGGTGGGTTGGATCGGCGGTCTCGTTGCGGCGGGGGGTCTTGCCGAAGCTGTTGGTGATGGGGTCAAGGGCGACGAAGCCGCCGACTCCGAGGTGGGCTTGGGCGCTGGTGGAGCGGGCGGCGCTGCGGGCCATGAGCACGCGGGCGAGGATGGGTGATGGGTAGGCTTGGGGGCCGTGCACGGGGTGGTTCTCCATGAAGGCGTTGGTGCGGATGTGGGAGAGACCGGCGGCGGGGTGGGTTGTGGGCGGTGCGATCTCGTTGTCGCCGAGATTTGAGAGCTCGATGCCGAAGCCTGAGGTTAGTGCGCTACTGGCGCCGCCGGGGATCTCTGTGTTGACGGCGGGGATGTCGAGGAAGTGTGTGAGGAGCTTCGCGAGGTCGGATCCGAGGTTTGCGTGGTTGTCGCGGAGGCCCTTCTCGAGTGCTGAGAGTTCCTCGAGGGTAGGCTTCAGCGTGGGGATGTGTTTGGCTTGCCATTCGTTCCACATGCGAGTCTTTGCGACTTGGATCTCGGTGATCTGCTTCTGAGCCTCGCGGATCAGCTTGTCGGCCTCCGCGATGTCGGCAGTGTTTGCGCTTTCAATGCCCAGCAGACGGTTTACTGTGGTGATGGCGTCCGAGATGATCAATTGAATGCGTCCTTCTCCGTCGCCAAACGAGTCGCCTGAACGCTCCATGTTGGCTCGCTCTGCGTTGGCTGTGCGCTGTGCCTGAACGAGAACCTTGCGAGCCTCCTCAGGTGCATCCCATCGCCTGCCCTCGGCGGCGTAGTCCTGTGCTTTTTGCCTCGCCTCCACCAACAGACGCTCACCCTCTTGTCTCGCCCTTGCCTCTGCCTCAGCACTGCCAGTCAACAAAGCCTTCTGCACCAATTCCTCGCCCTGCCTCTCTGCCTCCAGCATCACCAAATCGGCCTGGACCCAGGGACCTGCGGCCTCGAAGGGACCATACCACTTCTGGTTCTTTTGCGCCTCCCTTCTCTCATTCTCAAAGTTCTGCTTCGCGAAGTGATCCATCAGATAGTCCGTCCACTCCTCCCTGCGAGCGCGCAACTGGCGCTGCACATAGCGCTGGAATTCACCCTCCTGCATACCCGCAATGAAAGGCCCAGCGTACTTCCAGCGCTTCGCCTCAGTCGTCTGCGGGCCATCGGTGGCATCGGCTCCAGAGCGCAGCACGACAGGCGCGGCGTTCGGGTCGGTGTTGTCCAGGAAGTCCTCGTAGACGCTCGTGGTCGACTTGTCGGCGGCGCCACGCTCCCTCTTGCCGCGAGCCATAATGGGCACGCCCATCTCGGCCCACTTGGCTCGCGAGCGCTCATGGTCGGCGGCGCTTTCGAACTCGGTGATGTGGTCGGAAGTGTCCTGGCCCAGGACGCGGATGCTCGGGGTGGAGGACTTGGTGGTCTTGCCGGGGATGGCTCGCTTGAGGCCCCAGTCGCCGCGGTAGTGGGAAGACGAGGGAGTCGCGATGGCCTGGTGGGTTGGGTAGAACTGTGTGGCGCTCTCGGAGGCACGATGGGCGCCGGTCGAGCTGGGAGTCTCCAGAGCAGCCTGGGGCAGTGGGCGTGGTAGCGAGAAGAGGCGCGAGGACTGCAGCAGGCGCGCAGTCGGCGAGTTGTACGCCTTGGACATTGTGGCGGCACTACCGGGGATTGTGATGTGGTGGTTTGGCCCTTCTCAATGCAACATTTTGGCGCTGGGTATGGAGGTGCTGGCTTGCTCTCACGAAATCCCGCGGAGGTGCCCTTGCCTTCCGCTTTCGTTTTCGTCTGCAGTGCCAATGAGCGAAAGAGGGGATGTACATTTACACATATTCACGTACGATCAATTGTATATCAATTTGATATGCAATCCGCTCTCATATGTGATCAAAAGAAAGTCGTTCCCAGGGTATCTCAAGATAAGAAAAAAAAGTAAAATCGTTTCAAACAAGCACAGCATCCAAGACCGCATCCATCATTTCCTCCCACCATTTCCCTTTCTTGCCCACAAGTGCATCGACCATTGCCTTCGTAGCCTCTTCATTCTGCCCACCCATCTCTAGACCTTCCTTCTCCCGCCAGATTTTTTCTGCCTTTACAGCAGCCTTCCGTATCGCGTCAGCCTCATCCTCGTCACCGTACAGATCACACCTTTCGCACTCGTTGCATCGACCACCGTGAGGCCGGAAGTGCTGGCAGAAATGCGTGTAACCTTCTTTGCTGGTGATCTCTCCGCGGCAGACGTAGCACATGGTGTAACCACAGTTGCATACGAGCTTGTTGCAGCCGGACGATTTGACGAAGGAGAGATGGCACTTGGGACAGGTGCGCTTGATCGCTGCCGTGGCCGAAGACTCGATTGCGGTGCGCAAGGATGTCTTTTCTGTCTCGAAGCAAGTATGCGGGTCGCGCCAGGGTGTCAAGCATCGGGTGCAAGAGGTTTTGCTGCATTCAGGATTGAGACAGCGGAATTTGAGGCCGCGGCGTCTTTTGTAGACGCGAGTCCAGGATTGTTGCAGGATGTTGGCAGTGGACGGGTAGATAGCACTAAGGAGGTAAATGAAGCTCGCGAAAAGAAGAAAAGGGATCGTAAGGAAGAAAGCCAGAAGGAGGCTGCCGATGAAAATGCCTTGCACTCCACGCGAAGACTTTTGGAGGATATGGGACGCGATTTGACGACCGTTGCGTAATCGTGGAGCGGGTGTCTCGTCGACTTCCCCATAGGTGCAGAATGGACATCTTTGCAGAGGCAGTTGGCTCTTAGTGACTGCATCGCTCGTTGCTCGGGTTTGAAAGGCCAGCCAGACGTCCTCACTCAAAGCACGCTGTACAAGACCAGAAGGTATGGCGCCCTGACATTCTTGCAACGCTGGCGCAAAGCAGCGAAGTGTCATCCTCTCCAGATCAGCGCTACGGGCCCAACCCTGACCATAGACTGCTTCGTTTGTCGTGCGTGAGATGCAGTCGAAACACAGATAATGAGAGCCGTCGTTGCATGTAGCGATCTGCTCGAATGGAACCGATGAGTAGCAGCACTCGCAGTCGAAGACGGCACCAACTTCCTCGGCTTCCGCCTCATTGAGCTGATTCGCAAATAAATGGTCGGCCATGATCCGCTCTTGCTGTCGTTTGACCAGCAAAGGTTCCACGAACAGGTCGTGCAGCTCACGATCAAGCACAGCGCTCCCGGTCCGCTTCACACTAGGCAGAGGGTCGACGCCTGGAGTATCCGTATGCCAATGCAAAGCTGCATGGTCGCCAACACTGCCAGCAGGCGACTTCTTCGTCCAGAGAGCCGAGATCGAGAATCGCCAGGACTTAGCAGAGAGTTGCTGCAGCGTCGGACGAGACAGCGTGTACGAATCGTTGTGCTCCGCCATAACACCTCTGATAGTCGAATGGCTGAGATTCTTGAACTCCAAGTATAGCAGCTGCTTCACCGCTTTCCTGTAGTTCTCGCCTCTGAACGTATCCTCTGGCAAAAGAGAATCCTCATCCCGTGTCTGCGACACCCGGCTATGCGCAGCAACCGTTGCATCCCCACCACGCCCAGTAGTAGGTCTCAACCTCCCGTTCACGTACATCGCCTTCTTCTTCAACAGCTGCTCCGTCACAACCTGCAATCTGCTCTCCTTGCTAATGCTCAGTAGCATTTCCCGAAAAACCTCAGGCTGGACGTCCGGAAAGAGCTCCACCAGAGCCGCCAACGATGTGTTCAGGTCCGCGAGATCCGGCTCTTCTTCTTGATCTTGGTTCACAAGCGTAGGGTCGTAGAGGGGTGTTATGTTCTCTCCCGTCTCGGTGCTGCGGAATGGTCTGAAGAAGTCGGCTTTGCTGCGCCATGCGCCCGCGCGGCTGGGTCGGAGGATTGGCACATAGTCCATTGTGCGCGGCTGATGCGCGCCGGCGGATGGGTCATAAATGCAGTGGTGTCATGTATGTATGTCGAGGTGAGAGGTTCGTCATGGTGTTTGTGTGCGGTGCGGTGAGGGGAAGTTGCGTGTTGTGGTTGATCGTGTGTCATGTCACCGCAAATGACGTCGCGTGTAATGGTACCACTGTCCGGTACAAAGAAAGCATGTCTAGGGAATATATTGAATATACCTATCGACAGGTAATTGGTTTATTAGTCTGTTGACGCACACGTAGATGACCTTTCCTCGGTTCATGCGGTTCCTGATTCCTTGTAGATCTCATCTGCGCAGAGCACGAACCACTTGAAGGCATAATTGCGTACCTACCTACTATAACACCTACGCATAAGCCTGTATACGACCCGAGCATTAGCTACAACAGCTTTATTACTATTCATATATATGAGTGCCCTCGAGAGTAGGCATGTTTAGGAACATGCTCCCCACTGAGATACTACTTACAGCGCCTTCAGTCTTATTAAAAGCCACGGTGCTAGTACTGTTAGCTACGGAGGGTGAAATTATTTGCTTGTCTTTGAGAGTGCGCACACACATTTGAGCGCAAGGGCTTTAGATAACATACTCGACGCTGTCGATGAAGGCCAAGTCGTCTTGTGGAACAAGCGTTGTCAAACAAATTCTTCTCAATAGTACAACAGCAACACGCTTTTGTCATTTAGTTATATACAGACATCATTCATCTACGGTTCATCAACGACTTGCGTCGTCCTTCCAGTCTCTTCACGTGAGTGGCTCAAAGCCTCAAAGCCTCCCTCGGTCAGGCGGACAGCTCCAGCACGGACAAGCGCTTGCGAGAGGTCATCGATTAGATCATTCAAGTCCTCGATGCCTACGCACAGCCTGATGATATCCTCAGGGAGCTCACGTTCCTTGCGCGTAGCCGGGTCAATGCTAGCGTGGCTCATGCGGCAAGGCATGCTGATCAAGCTGTTGACACATCCGAAAGAGACAGAGATACCCCAAAGGTTTGTGGACTCAACAATGCGCTCGGACAGTGCAACAGAGCCAGTTTCGAAGCTCAACACTGCGCCTGCACCACGTGCCTGGCTCCAGTGAAGTGCGTATTGCGGGTGTGACTTCAGTCCAGGGTAACGGACCTTGAAGCCGTGGTTCTCAAGGAACTCAGCAACGGCCTGAGAGCTCGTCTGCTGCTTCTCAATACGAACAGCAAGCGTCTTGATGCCGCGCAGCAGCAACCAGGAGTCGAACGGCGCCAGACCGCAGCCGGTGGAATTGATCATAAAGAAGAACTTCTCGCCGAGCGCAGCATCGTTGATGCCGATGACACCGGCCATGACGTCGTGGTGACCGCTGAGGTACTTGGTACCAGACTCATAGACAACGTCGGCACCGAGATCCAGCGGGTTCTGCAGGTAAGGGGACAACATGGTGTTGTCCACGGCAACGATAGCCTTAGGGTTGGCAGCGTGTGCAGCAGCAGCGATGCCTGCAATATCGACGATCTTGATGAGGGGGTTGGTCGGGGTCTCGAGGAGAAGCATTGTGGTCTTGTCATTGACCGCGGCCTTGACGACTTCCATCTTGGTGGTGTCGACATGGTGCACCTTGATGTCGTTGTTGTTCTTGAGGTAGGTGAGGAGGCGATTGGTGCCGCCGTAAAGATCATCACCAGTGATGACCTCGTCACCCGGCTTAAGCACTCGGGTGATCACGTCGAGCGCGCCCATTCCTGAGCCGACGACCAAGGCCCTGTTGGCGTTCATAATCTTGGCCAAGTGCCTCTCCAGGTGCGTCCTCGTTGGGTTTCCGCTACGAGTGTAGTCGTACTCTTGGCCAGGGCCACCCTTGAAAGTGGCAGTCTGGTAGATGGGAGTGCTGCTTGAATTGAACTGGTCGTTGCTTTCAGTGTAGACCAGCTCGGTGGCGAGAGCATACTTGCGACCGTTCGCCGGGCTGGAAGGCGTGGGCGACGGCGGCAAGTCGTGACCGTCGAGGTCGAGACGAGCAATTGCCTTGCCAATGGCACTGGGGGCATCTTTAGATCCGGACATGGTGGTGTGTGGTAATTGGAGGGAGGTGGTTTTTTAGTGAGGGCCAGAGACCTCAGCGCTGGGTTTCTATGTTGGAGAAATGATGGGCGGAGTCCGGGTGAATGGGCTCCTTTGTGTTGAAAGATGCGTGGATGAGAGTGAGTTGGAGAGGAGTGTGTGTCGAGAGAAATGCGTGAGCAGTCCAAAGAAAGTCGCCTTCGCGGCCAGTGAATCATGCAAGGCACCGACCAGACCGCCCTCCGCCAAAGTGTGGGTGCCCGCAATAGTGGGCGATGATGTGATCGCCGACTTCGCTCTTGCGCTCCATTTTGGTCGCTTGAATACGGCAGTTGCGGGTCAGCGTAATCAGCTCGGGCACGTGACCCCAACCCTGCTGCATGCTAGGTGCACAACTTACAGGTAGGTATCCTCAAGTTTGTGTACCGCGAAAGCACCAGCACCAGCACCAGCTACAGCTTTGTCGATATCTCTCTATACTGTTACCGGAAGCAATAGGCGTATTTAAAAGCATTGCGGCCGCTGAGATGCCGTCCATGTCGCCTATATGTCTCTAGATCCGGTGTGCTAGTACCATCTGCCCTAGAGATATCACAGTCATATCTCACCATTGAGATGCCGTACACAAACTTGAGCGCAGCGGCCGTACAGTTGCCCAGCCTCCAGCCCCAAGCAAGAGCTTGGACATGCAAGATGCATGCCCTCGGTCTGTCCAGACACCGATGCTTGGACTGACTATCACCCGTCGCCGAGCTCTCTATTGTTTGGTCTGAGTAACTACAGCTATATGTAGACAGGCAAGTTGTTCAATACACGCATACACACACGCATCACTTGTACTTCTCAATAAACAAGATGCCTGAAATCATCGACGACAAGTCTGAACACTGTGTGCCCTTCATCCTCGACAGGATCACCAAACACCGAGAGTCTTTTGCTTCCAAGGGCGAAGAGCCAACGCCATTCTTTGTTGGTCTCAACGGTGTTCAAGGCGCCGGCAAGACGACACTGGTATGCATAGTCTCTTGATGTACCTCTATTCCACCGAGAATGTGTTTGTGCCCTTGTGCATCACATCATCCTCGATACAGAGAATGTGCATATTAGTTTGATCGTATCACACGCTCCAGCGCTGAGACAAGGTAGGTCACCACACTCTCCAAGACCCTTTCCACAGCACCGTACAACCTGCCCACTCTGGTTTTCTCGATAGACGACCTCTACCTTCCACATGAAGAGCAGGAAGCACTCGCAAAATCCCAACCCAGCAACCCACTCGTGCAGCATCGTGGCCAACCCTCAACCCACGATGTAAAGCTCGGCATCGAGACATTTGCAGCTATCACGAACCGCAAGCGCAATATCCAGGTCCCTTCTTATGACAAGTCTGCTTTCACGGGCGCGGGAGACAGACTTCCTACAAGCAAGTGGGAGATCTGCAACCGCGACGGAGAGCCTCCGATTGAGGTGGTCATCTTTGAAGGCTGGTGTGTAGGCTTCCGTGCTCTTAGTGACGAAGAAGTCGAGCGCAAATGGAAAGCCGCAGTGCAAGAGTTTGAGATGAGAGGGGATGCTTACGAGGGTCGATTGGGAAAACTACAGCTTGAAAGTGTTCTATTCGTCAACAACAAGCTGAGAGAGTATGACGCGATGACGAGGTAAATCTCACTGCCACCACAATCTGAGAGGACCTGCTAACATCTGTGCAGCCAACTTGGAGCTTTCGTCCACATGTAAGTGCCAACGAGTACCTTACCCCGACAAATACTGACTGTATTTTCAGCGACGCCGAAAACCCGCTCTACGTATACGACTGGCGCCAACAACAGGAGGCTGCAATGCGTGCCGCCAAGGGTACCGGCATGAGTGTAGACCAAGTCAACAACTTTGTCAACGGCTGTAAGCGATACGGAGATACTCATGAACGAACGTGTGCTGACGTTTCCAGATTACCCTGCATACGAGCTTTACACAGAAGTCCTCAGAAAAGGCATTTACCCCGAATCGGGTCGTCAGCTGAGACTAGTGGTTGGCAAGGACCGCAGGGTCAAGGATGTAATCAGGCTGTGATCTAGCTCTCGCAATTCCTGCTATGGCAGTCCTGACCGGTATAGCCTTCTTTCAGGGTAGAACTACCATTGAGATGAGCTCAAATCACCAATGTATACCTCGTGTCAGTCGCAGCCGTAGAATTGGCCTTACTATCATGTATGGCTGCCACCGAGAATACGGCCACATCTCGGCAGCAGGCGTTGTTCCGAGTGGTAATATCACCGACCTTGGTTGAGTTTTTTGACAAGCGGGCCGCTGAGATATAGTCAGAACTTGGTGTATTTGTCACCTACCGTGTATGCAGATACTATCAGCATAAAATTGAGGATCAACTACACTCACCATTGAGAGATAGCTAATGAGCTCGTGCATTAGTCTACACTCTTATTCAGGTCAGATGACTTTGCTACTCTCTGGGGTATCAACTCAAAAACCAGCACCGCATGCGTCGTCACTACCATGAGAATACTACACAGGCGCTCGGGATGACTAGATGTGAGAAGATGTCAAACCAACAGATATTTACCAAGTGAAAAGAATTAGATAGCAATGTCATTGGGTATTAAGCCAACATTGAAGCTTGCCAAAAGCTATATACGCTTGAACAGGTGCACCTGGAACCTCATATTCTCCAAGCTGACCGGGTAACTGAGCGCCTCGTCCAGCTTGTACAACATGCTGGGTTCATTAATCACTTTCTCCCAGGGACGTTCCGGTTGCTCTTCGTCACTGTCGTCTGGATCTTGCTTCTTCGGAAGCAAGGCGTAATCTAGCAACAAATCCATGGGGTATTTCCTTTTCTCGTTTCCTTCCTTTGCGTTGGCTGCGGCAACTTCTGAATAGGCTCCCGGGCTGTCCACTACCAGCAGGAGACTGCCTTTCGGAGCGACGTCTTTGAGTCTTCGAAGAAAGGCGGTTGTGCGAGGCATTGATGTTGTGTAGAGCTCATTCAGGGTGGACATGAGTGTCAGAAGCGCTGGAGCCGTTCCGATGGCATCGCGAAGATCTTCTGTGCTGAGACTCAGAATGTCTGATCGTGTGAAGGTATGTTCGAGAATACCAGGCAGCAGGCAGGGGGCATTTGCCGCACGAACAGCAGCGCTGGCGTATTTGGAGAGTATTGGTGGCGTTTTCAGTCCTTGGTCTAATTTTGAGAGCACCGAGGTCCAGTCTGCAGCATCGAGAAGATTGACCTGGAGAAGAGGAGATGAATAATCGGGTTGTGAGATTGACAAGGCATCCAAGCCTTCTGAAATCTCCTCATCTGTCGTTTGTGGTTTTCCAGCTGCCTCTGAAGGCCGTAGATAGCGTATGAGACCAGAAAGTGCCATGAACTCCGACGCACCGCCTCCAAAGCACACTACTTTCGTCGGGTTCTGGTGATCCGCACTGCCAACCAGTTGTTTAATGTAAGCATCGCCTACCCTTTGCGTACATATCCAAGCGAGCAGCTGTGCATAGCCTAAAGTGCGACTTGGACTCCAGCGTATCGTGTAGGCTTCCAGATATTCCTCTTTACCGAACGCCGTATCAAAGTCTTTGCCATTCAACGCATCCCTGATTTCCTGCAATGCGGGCTTCAGCGCTTCAAAGTCGTTGGAAGCAGGAAACGTCGTGCGGTAAACTTCCAGTGTCCGCTTCTCAAGGTCTACGGGAAGGATATGCTCCAGCTTCGGAGGTTCTGGTGTTGCTGCTGGAGCTGCTTGCGGTCGGGGCTTCTTTTTGGCAGTGAAACCACGACCTTTTCTTTCTTCTGGTATACCGCGAGCCATCGGAGGAGGTCCTTTGTACGCACCGCTGGAGCTAGGTTTCCCGTGTTTCGGTTGTGACTCCTTCTTGCGATCGAATTGGCCCATGGCTGAAAATTGCTTCAGGATTCTCCTCTAAGATTTTTCGTTTAGACGGCCAAATTCATATGCAGTTTATTGTACACACGCTTGATACGTAGATTCTGTTGTGTGTTGTTGGATTTATTCTTTGCGATGATTTGTCGAGTGGCGCGTTCATCGATTTCACATGTTGAAGTTTCTCCTAACCCGTAGCTCATACCCCATGCTTAGTCAGCATCGCGAATAGATATCCTTCGAATGTTCACCATAAACACGCAGTCAAGACTCAAGTACAACTGATGCGTTCAAGGTTACGTACAGATACCCATTGGTTGGTAAGGTCAATTAGTACGTTTAGTTAAAGGTACTAGCTCCCGATCTTCTGAGAGCCGTGGGCGCTGTGATGAGCACATGCAGTTTCTCAGCGGTCGGTATATCCATGATGCTCCTGCAGCTTATGGTACTAGCAGACAGAATAAGTAATGAAAATACAGCGGGTATTTCGATTGTACGCAAACTTGTGCATAAGTGCTGTACCATTTCTCATCAACAACATCCTTGATACCATGTGTTTCGTAGTTCAAGAAACAACTGAGACTCGAATTGCTCCATCGTGGCTCCCACGCTTTTCAATTTCGTACGTAGATTTCCTCTGACAGAGCTGTACATAGACTCATACGAATCAAAAGTAGAGAAGATTGTACAGATACGCCGACGACTGCCTGTGGTATCTCGTGAAATTCACTGGTCAGAGCAGTGTTACACGGACAAAGGTAAAGCATGGCAGTGAATTCTTCATGTGAATGCCGCGGGGAGAACCGACGATCGAGTCGCACGCTCGCGCCGAGGCTACCTCGGCACATCGTCACAGCCAGCTTCACGAGTGCAAGAGCCGGGGGATCAGGTGCTCATTCGCAATCCCTATATCGAGGTAAGGCGGCCCTCTGCCACTTCTCTCCCACCTTACATTCTCCATACACATTTATTCTTCCCCACATCAGGAATACACTCCACAGCAATCATGGCTGGAGAACAACTACGCTACGATGGCCAGACCGTCGTTGTCACAGGTGCTGGCGGAGGACTGGGAAGGGCATATGCACTCTTCTTCGCCTCACGAGGAGCCAATGTCGTGGTCAACGACTTGGGCGGCTCCTTCAAGGGCGAGGGTGGTGACAGCAAGGTACATCTCACTTCCCCAGAGCATCTATAGCTCACAGCATACTGACATTATTCTTTCCATAGGCCGCGGACAAGGTTGTCAAGGAGATCACATCTGCTGGCGGCAAGGCCGTCGCAAACTACGACTCCGTCGAGAACGGCGGCAAGATCATCGAGACCGCGATCCAGGCCTTTGGCAGGATTGACGTCCTCATCAACAATGCCGGCATCCTGCGCGACATCAGCTTCAAGAACATGAAAGACCAGGACTGGGACTTGGTGATGAAGGTACACGTCGAGGGAGCATACAAGTGCGCAAGAGCCGCGTGGCCACATTTCAGGAAGCAGAAGTACGGTCGTGTGATCAGCACGGCCAGTGCAGCGGGCCTTTTCGGCAGCTTTGGACAATGCAACTACTCGGGTGAGTGGCTCCGCTACGGAGGAATATCCATCTCAAATTGGGGAGTCGATTGCTGACACAACGCAGCTGCAAAGCTCTCACAGGTTGGATTCACCGAGACTCTTGCCAAGGAGGGTCTCAAGTACAACATTATTTGCAACGTGATCGCGCCTATTGCAGCCTCAAGAATGACTGCGACTGTTATGCCTCCTGAGGTTCTGGACGCTCTGAAGCCGGAGTGGGTCGTTCCTCTCGTTGCGGTGCTTGTCCACAAGTCCAACCAGACTGAAACCGGCTCCATCTTCGAGGTTGGTGGCGGTCACGTTGCGAAGCTGCGCTGGGAGCGATCAAAGGGTGCTTTGCTCAGAGCCGACGACAGCTTCACCCCCGGTGCCCTGCTCAAGAAGTGGGACACCGTTGGCGACTTCTCTGCTGGTGCAGAATACCCTTCGGGCGTAGCCAACTTCATGGAGCTGCTCGAGGATGCACAGAAGCTTCCCCCCAACCCCCCAGCAGAGAACATCGAGTTCAAGGGCAAGGTCGCTTTGATCACTGGTGCAGGCGCCGGTCTTGGTCGCATCTACGCCCTTCAGTTCGCCAAGTACGGTGCTAAGATCGTAGTCAACGACCTTGTCGACCCTGACACTACTGTCCAGGAGATTCAGAAGCTTGGTGGACAGGCTGTTGGTGTCAAGGCAAGTGCCGAGGATGGTGATGCTGTTGTGAAGGCTGCCATTGACGCCTACGGCCGCATCGACATCATTGTCAACAACGCTGGTATCTTGCGCGACAAGGCCTTCGCCAACATGGACGATAAGATGTTCAAGCAAGTTCTTGATGTTCACTTGCGCGGCACCTACAAGGTTTCCAAGGCTGCATGGCCGTACATGCTCAAGCAGAAGTATGGCCGCATTATTAACACCACATCCACTTCTGGTATTTACGGCAACTTCGGCCAGGCCAACTACGCTGCCGCCAAGTGCGGTATCCTCGGTTTCTCGCGCGCTCTCGCAAGAGAGGGCAAGAAGTACAACATTTTTGTCAACACTATTGCACCCAACGCTGGTACCAACATGACCCGCTCCATCATGCCTGAGGAGATGGTTCAGGCCTTCAAGCCTGACTACGTGGCGCCCCTCGTTGTTCTGCTTGGCTCAGACAAGGTGCCCGAGCCTGCCACTGGCCGCCTCTTCGAGGTTGGTTCTGGCTGGGTCGGCGAGACAAGATGGCAGCGCACTGGTGGTGTCGGTTTCCCCATCGACAAACCCCTGACACCTGAAGAGGTCCTTTCTAAGTGGGAGACAATCCTCAACTTCGACGATGGTCGTGCTGACCACCCTGATGACCCTTCCGCCGGAACTGCAAAGATCATGGCGAACATGGAGAACCGTTCAGCTGCTGCAAAGAAGGAGAAGAAGGTTGGTGAGCCGAACCAGGAGATCTTGGCCAACATTGAGGCTGCCAAGAAGGCGAAGGCCGAGGGTACCGACTTCTCTTACGACGAGCGCGATGTCATTCTTTACAGTAAGTCTGCAAGACAAGATGCCGGCGTGAGCTCAAGCTAATTTGTTTTTAGACCTCGGTGTCGGTGCCAAGCGAACAGACCTTCCTCTCGTTTTCGAGAACGACGACAACTTCCAGGTTCTGCCTACCTTCGGTGTCATCCCCACATTCAACGCAGTTTCTCCCTTCAGCTTCGGTGACCTCGTACCTAACTTCAGCCCCATGATGCTTCTCCACGGTGAGCAGTACTTGGAGATCCGCAACCCCATTCCTACCGAAGCGACCACCACTTCGTACCCCAGCCTCGTCGAGGTTGTCGACAAGGGCAACGCCGGACTCATTGTCACTGGTTCTACCACCAAGGACAAGAAGACTGGCAAAGATCTCTTCTATAACGAGAGCACTGTCTTCATTCGTGGCTCTGGTGGCTTCGGAGGCGCTAAGAAGGGCAGCGACCGCGGCGCTGCAACCCGCGTTTACAAGATGCCTCAGCGCGCGCCCGACTCGGTCGTCGAGGAGAAGACGACCGAGGAGCAAGCGGCCATCTACCGCTTGTCTGGTGACCGCAACCCCCTTCACATCGACCCTGAGTTCAGCAAGGTCGGCGGCTTCAAGGAGCCCATCCTTCACGGCCTGTGCTCCTTCGGTATTGCTGGTAAGGCGGTTGTCAGGACATACGGTCAGTTCAAGAACATTAAGGTCCGCTTTGCCGGTGTTGTCATCCCTGGTCAGACCCTGGTGACCGAGTTGTGGAAGGAGGGCAATGTGGTCCTCTTCCAGACTAAGGTGAAGGAGACTGGCAAGCTCTGCATTGGCGGTGCCGGTGCGGAGCTGGCTGCTGCTGGTGGGAAAAGCAAGCTATGAGATTTCTGATCATGAATAGTCTAACAATCTTGTACAATTTTGGCGTTTAATTTAATCGAAGCGATTTCACGATTTTGTCTCTCGAAGTGACACGGGTTAACTGTCCTCATGTATTGCTAGCTTTCAAGTCTTTCTTCACAGTTATGGTGCTAATGCCTTCCGACGTATGACACCGCAGTGTGATCTTGCGTCACTGAGACGAGGTCAGCGTGAATAGAGTTCTCCCCTATCATCAGTCATGCAGATATGTTCCCTCTAGCGTGTGCTGCAGAAGAATAATGATCTTCACCGGCGAGACCAAGGGTCGTCATTCGCAGGCTTTCGAAATTCCTGTACATGTACTTCAAACATAAATGTTGGCAGACTGCAGATCTGTAACCTGTGCATATCGTTTGTGTAGACACGACATGTACGACCGGATACACGCATGTGTGCGTTCCGTTTACATGTGATGGACGCACGTTGCGTTCTTTCGACTCGCATCAAGTGGTGTGGACTACAGCACCCTATGATTCTAGGCCAGTGTGTAGGATATAGTAGTTATCTCAAGGGCAAGGTCGTAGCATCCTTTGTCGATACCTTCAGGTAGTAGTGTATATACTGCCTAGGTACTCGTGTTATCCTATCAGCATCTCGATGGCATATCATCTTCTTGTAAGACCCTAAAGTCGTATGAGAATGTGCGTTATCATTTGCACCACTCCAAGGAAGCTACAGCAGTCTCTGACCGTTACTGTACAACCTGGTACTGAGCGTCCAACTGCATCGCTCCATCGACAGGTTTGAGCCACTTCATTCGCCTCTCCACATACACCTCCATCATAGGAGCCTTGTCGAGTATGCTCTGGTCGTCCAGCACACCGGCCCTGAGTCCTATGAAGTCCGCCATGGCGGGTTCGCCTCCGGTCCGATATAGTGCCGTTCCGCACCGAGCGCAGAAGTGGGTGTGGATATCCTGGGGATACGAGGTCAGTACGAGCGCATCATTGTGGAGACGTGGACCGCGCGTGTCATTTATGTATACTGCAAGCTGCGATATTACAAGTCTTGGCTTGGTGCATTTGGTACTTACTCTGCCATGATCAGATTGCTTGGTGAAGATCTTCGGCTCGCCAGCTGTGACGGCGAAGTTGGCCTTCGGAATCTGGAAGACTTGGGTATTGTTCAATTTACGATCATCGTGGCAGTGACAGAATGCCTAGAGCCAAGTCTGCTGTCAGATTTCGGGTCACCTTGATTGATGGGCTAGGGAAGACATGCGGTATAAGCTGGGTCACCAGTGTACTCGACTTTGATGTCACCACAAAGGCAGCTTCCTGTCGGCATATTGGACAAATTAATCAAGGAGCAATGAGGTACCTATAGAGCTGGCAGTATCGGTATTGACATGAAAGAGATAGGTGGTAAACCCCAGTCAGTCTAGCTTTACTGATGCCTATTTCTACTTGACCATGAGGCTGAGCCGAAGGATCGAAGGATCGTCCAGTCAGTAAGGTAGCATGTAACTTCCATGACTGAAGTAAATACTCCTGTAATACTGCAAGAAATGCACTGTACGATCAAACGATTTTCAGGTTCATGCATATGCACGATGGAATCACCACTCTCGTTGGCGATTGCTCAGCGGCTACGTGTGAGGAAACTAGTGGATGCCCGAGCAGACACTTCCCTTGCTCGTAGCTCCCTGAAAAAACGTACGACATCGTGCCGATTGTGCGCCAGGGTCTGAGTAACATAGCTGAGAAGATCAAACGGCGCGCAAAATATCCTGGTGTGATGATACATGGATGCATAAGACTGCATTGGCCCACGAGTGCGTTTCACTGACCCCTCTTGTGATTTTTCGTTTTCGTTTTCGCATTTTAGCTGCGCACTGCATAGAGGTCCGAGCAAGCGCGACGTTACGGAGGTACAGTATGGAGTCGTCAAGGCTCGTATACTTTACGAGGCTTGGATCTGCACGTGGGTCGGCAGTCATGCTGTCGCTCATTGGATGGGTCCAAGGAGAGTTTGAGACGTACATTTATTTGTGGCTAGAACTCAACAGTCGTCATGAACAAGGGGAGAGTTGATCTTCCGACGGTAATGCAGAGTACTTTGTGCACAGATCGAAGAGGTGATGGCTATATATGTTGAAGATATGCTCCCGTGAAGGTTTCCTAAACTACCAATTTGTTGTTATCTCAACGGCCACGCCCCTTGAGCAAAGATGGATGTGCTATCAAGCTACCAACCGACTTTCCTGAGTGGGCTGCCTTTCTCAGTCCAAGTCATCATTGCAGGCGTTGTTGTTGCACTGGTCTACACTACCTACTCACAGCTCACCGTCGAAAGACCATTGAAAGGGTTTCCAGTCGTTGCTCTCTCCGAAAAAGGGTTGAGTTCGAAGTGGTCTTGGTTCACCTCCGGCACCGAAACGATCGCGAAAGGCTTGAAGGAGCACGATGGACCGTTCCAAATTATTACCGCCACCGGCCCTAAGGTATGCATCTACCAATGATGGTCTTCATTTTAAGTCGTTGACAGTGATTAGATCGTACTTCCAAACCGCTTTGCGGACGAGGTCCGCTCCCGCGAGGAGCTCAACTTCCCCAAAGCCTTTCAAAAAGAGCTCTTCACAAGCTACCCTGGCTTTGAGGCCCACAAGCAGGGCTTGAAAGACGATTGGTTCATACAGGAGCTAGCTCGCGTTAAGATCACTCAGTCTCTCAACCTGATCACACATGACCTCGTCGACGAGACCACTGCTTCCGTTCACGATGTCTTTGGCGAAGACTATGAGTGGCATACCACGATGTTGAAAAACAACGTGGCTGAACTCGTTGCGCGCTTGTCTTCGCGCGTGTTCCTTGGCCTACCTTTATGCCGCAACAGACGCTGGCTGGACATCGCAAAGAACTACACGGTCGACAGCTTCGTTGGGTCTCGGATCTTGCGCACTTCACCGGCAATCTTCCGCCCTATCATGTACTGGTTCATCCCCCACTGCACACGCCTACGCGCACAAGTCCGGGACGCGAGGAAGTTGATCATGCCAGAGGTAGAAAAGCGCAAAGCACGCGCGCAGAAGGCACTCGAGGCTGGACTGAAGCCTCCAAAGACAGCAGACTCAATTGGATGGATGTATGAGATCGCGCGCGGCCGTGATGTCGATTACGTTGCCGCTCAGCTGTCACTCGCCGTGGCTGCGATCCACACAACAACCGAGGCGACGACTCAAGCACTTATCGACGTCTCTCGGAACTCAGAGATCGTGGAACCTTTGAGAGAGGAGATCATCTCTGTCGTCTCGGAGAACGGTTGGACCAAGGCTTCGCTCCAGAAGCTACGTTTGATGGACAGCTTCCTCAAGGAATCACAGCGCTTCACTCCTATGGGAGAAGTATCAATGAACAGATACGTCGAACGCGAATTCGAACTCTCCGATGGCACTGTAATCCCGAAGGGCTCGAGGTTCTTTGTGGCCGGAGCATATACCGACCCGGCGGTGTACGAGAATCCAGAAAAGTTCGACGCTTTCCGCTTCGCCAGAAAACGCATGGAACCGGGTCAGACCAATGCTTGGGGCCACGTGACTACCAGCGCAAGCCATATGGGCTTCGGGCATGGTCAACACGCCTGCCCTGGACGTTTCTTTGCCAGCAATGAGATTAAGGTGGCTCTTTGTCATCTTTTGCTCAAGTATGACTTTGAGCTGCTTGATGGCGAGGTACCCCTGGCGTACAAATTCGAGGGTAGCAATTCCGTCAGTACTGAAAGCAAGATCCGCATCAGACGGAGGAAGGAAGAGATCAGTGTTGATTTGGAGGTAGAAGAATAGTGGCATGAGCTGGGACGAGGTTTACACTGGGTATTTTATCAAATATCACGAGTTGCGTTCTCGATGTCTGTATCTGTGCATGGCCTCCCTGCGCCTGACTGTCAAAATGATGATCAATGTTCGATGAATGGATTGATCGTAGACAAGGGTCTAACAAGAGGCTGAATTGGTCTGATCTCATATTTCTAATGCTACAGAAAAGATGAGATATGGCAATCAATGGTTGAAAAGGTTGACGCTCTCGCGCGAGTACGCAGTGACGTTCGGCCACTGGCTCCAATCCGGGCGGAAGAGAATGGCATCCTGGCATGCTGATCCAAGACCAGTGTTGTTCAACCACGCTGGCTCCCAGTAGCTATAATGATGTCAGTATGGTTTAGATTTTCGTTAAAGGAGGGATTAAGCTCACTTAATGCCTCTTCCAAGACCCTTAGGCAGGCCCTTGACAACCTTCAACACCTCACGACCCCATTCCAGCTGTCCCTTCACCGAAGCCGGAATGCTAGGCTCACTGAGAGCAGGAGCATCTTCGCCATCGCAAATAGCTGGCCAGTCAGTCTCGACCACGTGGATCGGCTTGGAGTACTTCTTTGCCAGCCAGGTCATCGTGTCTTTGAGGTTCTTCAGGGTCGCTCCAGTTCCGTAGAAAGGGTAGAAGCTCAGGCCGATCACATCCCAGTCCTTCTCCTTCACCAGGCCGGTTGCAGTCAGCGATCCGAACCACTTCTGCTGCGTGGTGAGGTTGTATCCGTTGTCGATGTGGATCATGACTTCGGGCGAGTGCACACCTTTGGCGACGGCATCGCGGACTCCCTCGCGGGCGGCGGCGTACAGGGTGGCTAGGCCGGTGAAGTTGGCGGTACGAGCGCTCTGGGGCTCGAGATCGACGCTCACGCGTCCGAGGGGCCAGATCATGCCGTTGCGGATCTCGTTGCCCAGGCTCACGAGGGCGAGGTCCACGCCGGCGTCGGAGAAAGTCTGCATGGTCGAGGAGACGTATTTGCGGAGGCTTTTCGCCAGAGGTTTGATGGTGGTAGGCCAGGCGGCTGGCTGCCACTGCTTCTGGGGGTCGGCCCAGTAGTCGCTGAAGTCTGTACATGGGAGTTTCGTTAGTAAATTTCTTGCGTCAGGCTCAAAGGTGCACAATGATACTTACGGTAGTCGAGGTAAATCTTGTATCCCTTGGCTGAGAATCGCTTCGCCAGTCCAAGGGTGTACTCCAGATCGTAGGTCTCATAGTAGCCACCGTCGTAGGGAACTGTAGGGTCAACCCAGAGACGCAAGCGGACGGTGTTCATTCCAGCGTCGCCCAAGATGTCCTCCACAGGTCTGGTGGCATTGCCACGGGCGGTATCCTTGAAGACGTACCCACCATCTTCCTGGATCTTCAGCGAAGACAGGTCAAAGCCATTGTAGAAGTAAGGCTTTTGGGGCTTCGGGGACGCAGTGGCAAAAGACGAGAGCGAAAGCACAGCCGCCGCAGCGGTGGTAAGAGACTTGAGAAAGACCATGTTGGAGAGCTGAAGGTACTTTGACAATCCTTTGAGGAGAGGCAGCCGGTATTTATGCTGGACGTCTTCAGCCTAATGTATATTGCTTTCTCACATTGTAAAGTGCATCCGAGGTCCACGTGGATGCAATACACGATCTGTCTACCAAACCCTAAAACTCAAGTACCGAGATGATGGATTCCACCAGTCACGGAGATCTCGTCTTCAAGCCATGATGGTATACCATAGGGCTACAAAGACTAAGAACGGGCTCGTAGCAATATATGAGGATCTAGATGTGGAGGAGTTGTGGAGGGACGGCTTGGGGATGAGGGGAAGAGACTTGGACGCGGCCGGGAAGTGGAGGAGTTTTGATTTCCACATATTTCTTGGTGAAATCATGCCAACCAACCCATGGCAAGAGGCCGCTTCCTTGCCTCGGTGTCAGGAAACAACAATGTATATCGAGTTTCTGTGGCATCTTGTAATTGAACACATAACCAATTGGGTTGGCTACGTAAGTACTATGCCCGATGTTACTAGAATTCCACAGCGACCATTGAGCTCGAAGAAAGGAACACACTCTCGGAGGTACCTGTGCCTCCCTTGTCAGCTATGCTCGCTAGTGCTGGTAGAATCATCATAAACTTTTGTGCAATGCCATTGGAGTCTCGAATGGAGGGAGCTGCACATCAAGCCAATTGCTCATGATACCATCATTGGTGGCATTGTTAATGCATTAATATATTCATCGCTTCCGTTAAAATCTCGAGTGTACCTCATGAGAGCAAAGGAAAAAAAATGTACATTGATCAGCAAGTACAGAGCCGCCATCTACGTGCTTTTGCGCACTGCTCGTGTGAGCTGTCTTCGATTTATGGCTTCTGCCTTTGGAAATCGATACTACCCACCTCCCAAGTAAAACGCCGTGCATGCAACGCAAGGATGAGCAAATCTATCGTCCGCCCTGACACGAGCCGAACCTCTTTAATCGTATTGGAAAAGCACGCTGATGCTCTCACCGTGGTGAACACGGCGGATAGCCTCAGCGAAGACGTTGCCGATCTCCAAGACCTCCAGCTTGGGGCACCCTCTGAGGTGCTCTTCTTGCGGCACGGAGTTGGTGGTGATGACTTTGTCGATCGCACTGGCGTTGATACGCTCCACAGCATCTCCCGAGAACACACCGTGTGTGACGAGTGCGTAGACTTTCTGGGCGCCTTCCTTCTTCAGAAGCTTGGCGGCACGAGTGATGGTATTGGAGGTATCAGCCAGGTCGTCTACGAGAATAGCAGTGCGGCCGCGGACTTCGCCAACGAGCAGCATAGTGGCGTTCTGGCGGTCTGAGACCTGAGTCGGGCGTCGTTCCTAGTTTGTGTTAGATGATGGAGCTTCCTCCAGTGATTTTATGGGTTTCATGGGTTTACCTTGTGGATGAGCGCAAAGTCTGCGCCGAGGGCATCTGCAATGTTGGTCGCACGCTTTGCACCACCAGCGTCGGGGCTGACAATCACGCAGTTGTCGGCTCCGCCGTGTTTGGGGATGATTTGTTGTTGGATGTACTTCTTCAACATGTGCCTACCGTAGAGGTTGTCGACAGGGATATCGAAGAAGCCCTGATATTGTGGGTCGTGCAGGTCCATTGTGATAACGTGGTCCGCACCAGCACATGTAAGGAGGTCGGCAACGAGAGTACCAGCCTGCGCCACCCACATCTTGTATCCCTTCTGCACGGCCATTTGAGGCGGTTGGTTTTGCTGGGCTGGACCAGGGTTGCTTGTTGGCGCTCCAGCGCTGTGTCCCTCACTGTCCGAGTGGTCGGACTGATTGCTGTCCAACGTGTTCTTGCGCGACATAGACAGGCCGTTCAGCTTCTTCGTCAAAGACTGGGCGCCGTTGCCGTTGCTGACACCTTGGCTTTCAGGGCCGCCCGGGAATGGGCTCGCCGGCCTCGAGTTGAAGGTGTAGTTCGTCTCACCGTCCACCTTGGTAGGCATCCTGGCGAGCGGCGCACCGACCTTGTTGTAAGGCAAGTCGCTCTGGCGCGAGTATGGGAACAAAGGCAGAACCGCGGTGACTCGCCTTGCGCTGGCAGTCTTGCATGCGCTCAGCGTGATGAGCAACTCCATGAGGTGGTCGTTGACCTTGCCACCGCCGGATTGCACGATGTACACATCCTTGTCACGGACACTGTCGCCAATCTCGACACGAGTCTCACCGTTCGCGAACTTCTTTAACTCGATGTTGGCGGCAGGAATTCCGAGGTGGGTGCAGATGTTCTCGGTGAGCTGCGGGTGCGAGGAACCGCCGAAGATGACAATGTTGCGAACCATGGTGTTTTGAGGCGAAGATCGAAGGTGTTTGTGTGGATTCGGGTTCGGCGTGCGCGGTGAGAGGTGGTAATAATGTCGCTAATCGAAGCTCTGACTTTTCTTCAGAGGTTGCTTTGACTCGGAGACAAAGTCAAAGATGGCTAGGGAGGACGAAGAGTTATGGCGGAGCACCGGGCTCTGGTGTTCACCGATACCGTTACCGGAGTGGTGTGTAGGAGGAGGTGGAGGGAAGAATAGCAATTGGTCATATTGAGAACGGAGGCATGCAAAAGCGTCACTGGCAGAGATTCTTGCGCAAGAAGAGATGTGACGATGCGGCCCGTGCGACGCGGGGAGGATGCCATGCAAATGCACATGCACTTACGCGACAGTCAGCAGCTTCAGGGCAAATGCAACTTGACTGCTGCAGCCTTATCCTTATCGCCTCACGCCCAGCCTTACACAAGACTGTCTGCACGTGCCGGATACCATCGCCGTGGGTGGAACGCTTTCTGACTGTCATGTTCACTCTCCTTCACCAAACAAATATCTCTTCCAGTCACCACTTCATTTCACGTGATCATGGCAGACCCCACCATTGATGCACCCGAGGTGCCCATCCTTCTCCTTGGTGATGCCGATGTGGGTAAGTCGACATTTCTGTCGTGAGTCTCTCGCTATTTCTATATTTACTCTACCTCATCTTTCGTGAAGTATCATCTATTTCATACTGAACGATCCTCAGCCGCCTGACTCTGGGCACACAGGGCCACTCCTCGAATGAGCCCTTACCGGCACTGCGGGACATGGACCAGCCCTTCCCATTCAACATCCGCATGTACAATAGGCCATATCGCTTCAACTTCTACGACACAGCATCTCCCGAGAACTTCACTCTTCTACGTCCAGCACTCGTCGTCTTATGTTATTCCATCGCAAACCCAGAATCGTTGACGAGCGTTCACAAATATTGGAAGCCGCTCGTCGAGACACATTTCAACGACAACGATACATTACCCGTGGTCTTACTCGGCTTACAACGAGACGTTCGCAGCCAGGAAGACTACGGTGGCTCCGTGAAGCCAGCAATCGATGGCACCGGATCTGACGACCAGCAACCGATAAATGGACGCAAGTTCGTGTACCCACAGGAAGCACTCGGAATTGCGCAAAAAATGCGATGCGATAGATATTGTGAATGCAGTGCGATGACAGGAGAAGTGAGTACCATCCACTGCATCTCTTGATAAGTTGATATAAAGTCCGGCGAGCTGACCATCACACAGCTGTGTCGTGAAGTCTTCGAAGACATTGCAAAGACCGCGGCGATGACTACTACTGCCAAAGGAGGCCAAACCGACGGGACACCGTGTAGTGTCATGTGAGGGTGAACGATAAGCGTGAGAGTATTGTGTCATCAACCAAGTAATTATACGATGGTGTGCGTGGTTGCCTGGCGGAGCCAAGGGAGGTACATTCACAGCTGATCGTGAACGTTCGCCTAGTGTCACGCTTGAGAGCAATCCAATAAACAGTAGCATGTAAATCTAAAGACAACGCCTTTTTTCTTGTGGTATAGACCAAATCCTGCGCATTATCCGCATCAGCTGATCGTGGCATGATCCCCAGAGTCGAACTCAGAATATCATTGGCCCCACCTTTACACCCTCGCGAGTGCGAAGTGGTTGCCTGTTGTGCAAGAAAACATATAGACAACATTGACAATTCTCTAAAATTATTGAAACGGCCAAGAGTGTTACCTCGCATAATTAAATTGCCCAAAAACATAATAGTCAGTACCAAAAGATCACCGTTCCTCCTCAACCCATCTCAAAGGCCAGCCTACATTCATCGATTATCACTCCGTCTTTTTGTACGTGCGAGCGACAACCATGCAAATCGCAATAATCGGCGGCGGCATCTCAGGCCTCTCACTCTATCTCTGGCTGCAAAAACTCGAACTCACAACCGCCCATTCAGTCACCATCTACGAAGCTCGTTCCGCCACCCCAGTCACCAGTGAAGACAATCCCGGCAACAACCAGACATCCAACGCATCTTTCATCGGCGGTGCGCTAGGCTTCTCACCCATCGGCCTCCGAGTCCTACGGCGTCTGGATCCCGAGCTGGAGCAGGAGATTCTAAGGACAGGGCATTGGATGGACCGGTGGAGGATGAGCAATGCCAGAGGATGGTTTCTTGGCGAGACGCAGGTGGCTGAGAGAGGGGGCGGTGTGCTGGTAGGACGAGTAGCGTTTTGGCGGTGTTTGAGGAGGAGGGTGGCGGATTTTGCGATCGTGGGTTATAAGAAGGTTGTTGAGGTTGTGCCCAGTGATGCAAGGGCAGGAGGTAGGTGCAAAGTCGTGTTCGAAGACGGTGAACAAATTGAGGCGGATTTGGTGGCGGGTTGTGATGGGGTGTGGTCCAGGGTTAGGAAGGCTGTGTTGGGCGAGGAGGTGAAGCCGATTTATCAAGGGCTGACAGGCGTCGGTGGATTTGTGCGCAGCGACAAGCTCGAAGGCGTTGAAAACGGAGAGATGAACGTCGTCTTTGGTGCGAATGGCTTCTTCGGGTACGGGTACAGTTCCTCTGAAGCTACTGACCCTCGGAAACATGGAAGTGAAGCTGCTTGGTGGTCGACATACTCGCTTGCAGAGTGTCCGACCGATTGGCGCCGCATTGACCGTGACGATGCGAAGCGTCAGCTTGCTGAGCGCCATCGTGACTGGAAAAATCCTGTGGTGCAGCGGATCACTGAAAAGGTGGAAGTTGATAGTGTTTATCCGACCTTCACAACGCCTGACCTGGCCACCTGGGAGAATGGTGGCTGCGTGATTCTAGGAGATGCCGCTCATGCGCTGCAGCCGAGTATGTGAACCCTGATGTGAAATCGAGCTCATATGTATTTACTGACAACACATTATCAGGTAGTGGCCAAGGCGCAAGCATGGCACTGGAAGATTGCGAGATCCTAGCCACGTTGCTTGCGCATCACCAGGATCAAGACCAGAGCAGCTGGCGTGTGGCTGCAAAGCTTTACTCAGACATGCGTATTCCAAGGCTGCGTTGGATTCGACGGGAAGCCGACAAGCGTAGCGGGATGAAGCAAGACATGGGCGTTGTGCAAGAAATGGTGATGTACTTCTTCATCTGGCTGGGATGTGAGTACACTCTGTTCAAGTATCGAAAATTCACTCTGACTGACACGCCGCGCAGGCAAGACTGGGTTTGCTGCAAAACAATACCGGAAATTTGGTGCATACGATGTGCCAGAGGAGGTCAGGAAGGTATTGACTAGATGATGGTGATATGCTGCCTATGGAGATGTGTGGTCAATCGATCGGTACAGTTTCATTACAGGTTCATGTACATTGGCGGCTATGTAAACCTCATTCGGGTACTGGTGTCATCTCTTTCGTCAAAATGCGGTTCGCTATATCGTTAAAGGCTTTGTCAGATTGGAAAATATCCGGGTTCGGGGTTTCGTGTGTGACGCCGCATGCATGTGCTTTGCCCCATGTACCTGCGAATCCATAGTTAGTTTTGTCGTGCAACTCAGCGGCGGATTATGATTTATTCGTATAGCATGAGATATACGCAATGGAGGTTCCGATGGGTGTTTCCTTTCTGCAAGAACTTTTTCTTCAAAAGCGTATTAAATGGACGGGTGACATACTACACGTATAGTCAGCATGCTCTTGGTGGTCAGGAAGTTCGCATTTGTTTGCATACCCATGTCTGCGCAGCGCACGAGGTATCGGCACCTCTTCGACGATATCGTCCGATGTTCGACATTGGTTCGCCGCAAGTTCTGCCTGCCTCAACCACTCTCTCCAATGCTCGGTATCGGGTACTGTTGAGTTGAGCTTGATCCAAGACGTAGAGCGAGTAAAGACGATTGCTTTGAAGAGGCCCTCGGCAAATGATGCTGACTTGCCACCAGAGGATAAGTGTTCTTCTTCGATTTCATATCCTGAGAAGTCGAATGACCAAGCTGGCAGTGTTAGTGAGTGTTATGAATCATGGCATAGGAACAAAAAAGGCCTTGCGCGTGTTCTGCGTGCGGTTTGCGCGTTGAACAGGCTACCTTTCCACCGATGCGCTTGCCTAACATCGTTGGTGCCTCGCTGATTAAAGTGGTAGTATCACCAGCTGTAGAGAGTGAAGCAACGATCCGTGCCGTTGAGAGATCTTGATCTCTCCTTGGCTACGAATAGCAGAGTGGCATCACGCTGAAAGCGTCGGAGCGTCCATGAGCTCCATTTGGATACAGCCGTGCGCAGATCACGAGTAAGAGCCAAGGAGATGACCAGGAGAAGGAAATGTACGTACATCTTGGAAGTGCGGCTGCCATCCAATGACCAATGTTCAATATAACGTATGAGGCAGCCCAAGCGATCTGTAGTTGTATCTTGGCGTTGGCGAGAGCAATGACGCTGATCATAAGGATAAGTGTGCCGAGTAAGGATACGGGGATAAAGTGACCAGAATGCTGGAGCTTATACGCAATCGCGTCTGGTGCGAACAGCAACTGATGTGCTAAGGATTCGTTGCATTTTAGTACGAGGTAACTGTTATCCGTGGTCAGAATAAGGCCTCTTGTCAACTCAGCGAAGGATACCGCAACTCACGATCCATTAGGCCATCTTATCACACAGTCACCTGGAGGGTCGCGAGCGCCCACAGGGCGTTTCTTAAATTGCATGTGCCACCGACTGGTCAGGCCAATGAGCGACGATAGGAGCGATAAGAGGACGGTGGCTATCAGGGACATGCCATCGCCGTACACCACCGAAAGCGTAAACAACGCAATTGACAGGACGCATCCAAACATGTTGACAAGGTTCACAGGGCCGAACAAGTTTGCTCTCACGGCACCACCACCTGTAGTTCTCAGAGAACCCTGGTAGTCCACTTGTCGAATCCTAAGGCATCGTACCTCGAAAGGCTGCATCTGGAAACCGCTAACATTTTAAAGTTAGCACAATATGCCTCAATCACCAGCATAATTCGCGCAACTGCTTACAATAGCGCATCCGTGACGTGGTTTAGATAGTCTCGTTGGTTCCCGGAGTGCACTGCGGTGACCGATGCGCGCACACTTTCAATGTTCTCCGGCCTCTCGACGTAGAGCAGCGAGTGAGGAGCTGGCATTAAGCGAGGCAGGTAGAAGATGCTCGATAGCGACGCCAGTCTCGCAGTCTTCCGCACTGCATCTTCGCCCAATATGGCCAGGAAACCGACAATGTCCAGTTGCAAGTCTTCGAGCCCGCCGTCGAACCATCTCATGCCCCATCGTGGGCCCGGGTGTGAGAGGAGGGTAGAAGGGTCGATTTCTTCCATGTCGCCATGCGTGCTGTTATGCTATTTTGCACTGGACGCGGCGGAGGCGTTGTTACACACCGACTACTGTATAGCACAGCGCAGTAACTTACCGCCAGACGGGCGATTTTTGCACCACTGGCCCAGCTGCGCTTTGCTTGGGCGCTACGGTGATCCTAAGCCCGAGCTGCAGACACAGCCCCAGTCGCGCCATCTCGCTTGATTGCGACCGAGAGAAGGACCTGCCGTCGAGAGCGTGAACATGGCGCGCACTTCTGCTCGAAAGGCATATGTCGAAAACGTATCAGCTTCAAGACAATCACGCTACAGCTTCGGAGGAAGTCTTAGGAGATGGATTTGAATGGCTACCGCAGTTCGCGTAGCACAAGACTTCAAGTGTGTTTCAGGGTCTGCCATCTCACACACACGGAGGCCGCGGGATCACGATTTACGCGAGTCGAGTTTTGAAGTTGTGGCAAGTGCTACAAGTCATGAAGCACGCGAGGCACGCAAGGCTGATCCGTAATCCGTTCACACGTTCCGTGTGTGCTAACCGAACCCCGAAATATCGGACCTTACTTGCCGTGTAGACGTTTATATTCAGAAGACATGCCAGATGCCGTGGAGGGTGGTTGATTTGAGAAGAAAGACTTGATCTTACGTATGTCGCTTGCAATCACGATCGCGGTGCCTGATCGCTGATGATTCCTTCGCGACAATCAACAGTAGCACTACTGGGAGTACTGACAATGATAAACACCGACAACATTTTCAGACCTCCAAAGTCCGATTTTGCTTATTGATACGGCACCAGATCTGTGGGCTTGCCCTACCGAAGGCCGAGCCACAAGCGAGTAGTGGATCGCTCAGTGGATCTCACAGGAAGCGTTGGCGCTCGCGTGGGATCGGTGCGTGTCAGTTAGAGTGGAGACGCGATAGCACACTGAATCGATTGCGGTAAGTGCAATTTGTATGAACGACGTATATGTGTTCATGCAGCGCCCAGCCTTGTGAATAGTGATACGAGCGAGACTGATCGCTAATCCACGTTGTATTTGTAAGAGGCGAGAGAGGCTCGACAACGGGGACGGAGGATATGTCTTTGTTATAGATCGCCGGGCGAATGGCTACGCGTAGTCGCGAAGATCAAACTTGTGTACCTCCTAATGTTCATGAAAGGACAAATGTTTTGCATTCGAAAGCCTACTTTCAATACCGGAAGACGAATAGCGATGTTGAACAGTTATGCCAGCGATTCTGTTGATATTACACGACATGATGAAGAATGAGTGATGGCAGCGGCAAGTCTCGATTAGGGAGACCGCATCGACGGAGATAGGGGAGATATAATTGTGGATCCGAAGATTTGCGCGGGAGCGCCTCAAGAAAATGCTAAACACTGGACGGCAGGGATTCGTCAGCGGCTTGCATGAGCTTGGAGATCACTTTGCTTGCATGGAAACGACGTTGATGTAGCCATTGGTGTGTAACGAAACGAGTACATAGACAGCTGATTGTTGTAGGAGCGAATTGGATGGCATTCAATAATCCCCGACTGCCTGACTATCAACCTCCTTTTTGAGCAATCGTCAGCCGTTACCGTTGACATTTGCTTGGCCGATGCGTCGTTCAGCGGTGCTTGGCCCGCAATGACGATATCATGGTGTTTGTGTGCTGAGTGGCCTCATCCTTTTCTGTCACCGCGGCCGCACACGCGGGTCCAGGTCGGTGGGCCAGCAGCAAACGGCGAGCCCACGCATTATTCAGCTTCCTTATTTCCAAACTCCGAGTAGCTTCCAATCGTCACTCTACTAGTACCCGCGCGCTCGCCCATTGCGTCGCCATGTGGTAAGAAAGACTGCTTTTCGTCAGTCTCTTTCTCCTCTACCACTCAATCCGCCTCCCCTTCATTCCAAGGCGACATCTCGTTTGTCGAGTGATCAGCAGCGCCAGACGCCGCGCGCTCACAAACTAGCTTTTTTTCTTTCTTCCATCTCATCAAACTTCAGACACTCTCTTAATCACCAGATTCGAAACCGACGCCAACACAGCATGTGGGGATCAGGCGTTGATGAGCGCAGGCTCACGCGCAGCGAAACTGGAACGACTCTGCCATCACAAAACGCCTGGCACCGCGGCGATACACACGACAACGCTGGTCGCCTGCACCCTCCTCACGAACCGAGCGACTCCGACGAAGACCGCGACCGCACTGGAACCTGGGGTGAAAAAGACGTTGGCGGCATCAACGAGCAGGACGCTCTGAAGGATTTCCAGAATCTCAGGAGTGATCTGACCAATCTTGAGAGAACGCGGACACAAGATACTCAACGCAGCCATGCTAGCGCGACCCGTCGTAAGAGCAGGGCAAGCGCACGTCCTCCCACCTCTCACACCAACAGGGAAACCGAAGGCGATGGTACCGATATTGGTGGCGACCTTGAAGCAGGCGGAGAGAAAGAGGATGACTTCGAACTCGACCAGTTCATGCGGGAGGGCCACTTTGAAAAACGTACCGAAGGCCAATCTGCGAAGAAGGTCGGCGTAATCTTCAAAGATCTTACTGTCAAGGGCGTTGGCGGCGGCGCCTCGTTCGCGAGGACTTTGCCAGACGCCATCATCGGTACTTTTGGACCGGATCTCTACCACATCATCACACGCTTTATCCCCAAGCTTTCTTTCGGTGGCGGCAACCTCAAGACCCTCGTCCATGGCTTCAACGGATGCGTACGTGACGGAGAGATGATGCTTGTTCTGGGTCGTCCTGGTTCCGGATGTAGTACCTTCTTGAAAGCTGTCACTAACAACCGCGAGAGCTATGCCGAGGTCACTGGCGATGTTTCTTACGGTGGTCTGTCTGCTGAGAAGCAGAGGAAGATGTACCGTGGTGAGGTCGTCTACAACCAAGAAGACGACACTCACATGGCCGTCATGAACGTCTGGAAGACACTGACGTTCGCTCTCATGACCAAGACTCAGAAAAAGGCACGAGGCGAGATTGACGTCATCGCCACTGCTTTGATGAAGATGTTCGGCATCTCTCACACCAAATACACGATGGTTGGCGATGAATACACTCGTGGTGTTTCCGGTGGCGAGAGAAAGCGTGTCTCCATCGCCGAAACTTTGGCCTCCAAGTCGACTGTCGTCGCTTGGGACAACTCGACCAGAGGTCTTGATGCATCCACTGCTCTCGACTATGCTCGCTCATTGCGCATCATGACTGACGTCTCCGACCGCACGACAATGGTCACTCTTTACCAAGCCGGTGAAGGCATCTACAACGTGATGGACAAGGTCCTTGTCATCGACGATGGCCGCCAAGTCTTCATGGGCCCTGCAAGTGAGGCCAAGCAGTACTTCATTGATCTTGGTTTCGAGTGCCCTTCGAGACAGACGACAGCAGATTTCCTTACTGCTGTCACCGATCCTGTGGAGCGCCGCTTCCGCCCCGGCTGGGAGGACCGTACACCCAAGACGCCAGAGGAGCTCGAAAAGGCTTTCAGGGCATCTGTTCATTACCAGAGACTACTTGAAGATATGGCTGCGTACGAGAAGCACATTCAGGAAACCGACTTTGCCGACGCCAAACAGTTCGAAGGTGCTGTACAGGAGAGCAAGTCAAAACACGTTTCCAAATCGTCCTCTTACACCGTCAGCTTCCCGAGACAGGTCATTGCATGCACAAAGCGTGAATTTTGGCTCATCCTTGGCGACACTACCACTCTCTGGACCAAGGTCTTTATCATCGTCTCGAACGGTCTTATCGTGGGTTCACTCTTCTACGGCGAGTCACTCAACACGTCTGGTGCATTCAGTCGCGGTGGTGCTCTCTTCTTCAGTATCTTGTTCCTTGGTTGGCTCCAATTGACCGAACTCATGAAGGCGGTCGGTGGCAGAGCTGTTGTCGCCAGGCACAAGGAATACGCTTTCTACCGTCCCTCAGCCGTCAGCATCGCTCGTGTCATCACCGATCTTCCGGTCATCGCCGTTCAGGTCATCATCTTTGGTATCATCATGTACTTCATGACACAACTGGATGTCACGGCAAGCAAATTCTTCATCTGGCTACTCTTTGTCTACGTCAACACTATTCTGCTCACCGCTCTTTACCGAATGTTTGCTTCGGTCAGTCCGGAAATCGACACTGCTGTGCGGTTCTCTGGTGTTGCACTTAACTTGTTGATCATCTACACTGGCTACGTTATCCCTAAAACTCAGCTGCTAAGCAAGTACATATGGTTCGGATGGCTCTATCACGTCAATCCCATCAGTTACAGCTTCGAGGCTGTACTGACAAACGAGTTCGCGGGCCGTGTCATGGAGTGTGCGCCTAGCCAGCTCGTTCCCCAGGGCCCAGGCATCGATCCCGCGTACCAGGGGTGTGCTCTTCCTGGTGCACAAGTCAACGCACAGACTGTGGACGGCGCAGCATATCTGCAAACACAGTACAGCTACACTCGTAGCCACCTGTGGCGTAACTTCGGAGTCGTCATCGCTTTCACCGTTCTTTACATCCTCATTACCGTGGTTGCAAACGAGCTGTTCCAGTTCAACGAAGGCGGTGGTGGAGCTCTGATTTTCAAGAAGTCTCGCAAGGCCAAGAAGCAAGTTAAGTTCCAAGAGAGCTCCTCTCATGATGAGGAGAAAGCTGCTGCGGCTACTGGTAGTGACAGCAGTTCTTCCACTAAGAAAAACTCACCCATGGGAGAGGAGGCTGATGACAAGGCGCAAGAGGAAGCGCTTGCAAACATCTCCAAGAGCGATTCCATCTTTACCTGGCGCGATGTCAAGTACACCGTTCCCTACCTTGGCGGAGAGAAGCAGCTCCTGAACGGTGTCAACGGTTACGCTAAGCCTGGTGTCATGGTTGCCCTTGTTGGTGCCTCCGGCGCTGGTAAGACGACTCTTCTCAACACCCTTGCACAACGCCAAACTGCGGGTGTCGTTACTGGAGAAATGTTCGTCGATGGCCGCGCACTTGGTCCTGAGTTCCAGCGTAACACTGGTTTCTGCTTACAAGGTGATCTCCACGACGGTACCGCTACCATCCGCGAAGCACTCGAGTTCTCTGCCATCCTTCGTCAACCCGCAAGCACTCCTCGTTCGGAGAAGATTGCCTACGTCGATCAGATCATTGACCTGCTCGAGCTCGAACACATGCAAGACGCTTTGATCATGAGTCTTGGTGTTGAGCAGCGCAAGCGTTTGACTATCGGTGTTGAACTGGCAGCCAAGCCTTCGCTTCTCTTGTTCTTGGACGAGCCCACTTCTGGTCTTGACTCTCAGTCAGCCTACTCCATTGTTCGCTTCTTGAAGAAGTTGGCTGCTGCTGGACAAGCTATCGTGTGCACAATCCACCAGCCGTCTTCTATTCTCATTCAGCAATTCGACATGATCCTTGCCCTGAACCCCGGTGGTAACACCTTTTACTTTGGTCCTGTCGGCGAGAACGGCTCTGACGTTATCAACTACTTTGGCGAGCGCGGCGTCCACTGCCCCGAGGACAAGAACGTTGCAGAGTTCATTCTGGAGACTGCAGCCAAGCCCGTCAAACGTCCGGACGGAACCAAGATCAACTGGAACGATGAATGGCAAAACTCTCAACAGGCACAGGACGTCATCGAGGAGATCGAAGGCCTCAAGCTCACCAGGAGCAAGTCGATTCCCGAGAAGGTCCGTAAAGAACAGCAGCAAGAGTTCGCTGCACCTGTCTGGACTCAGACTTACGAGATGACCGTCCGCACTTTCAAGCAATACTGGCGCGACCCGAGTTACATCTATGGCAAGCTCTTCGTCTCGGTCATCGTCGGCATCTTCAACGGTTTCACATTCTGGCAGCTCGGCAACACAATCCAAGACATGCAGAACCGCATGTTCACAGCCTTCTTGATCATCACAATTCCTCCCACTGTCGTCAACGCAGTGGTGCCCAAGTTCTTCACCAACATGGCCCTCTGGCAAGCTCGTGAATACCCTTCGCGTATCTACGGCTGGTTTGCTTTCACTACCGCCCAAGTCGTCGCCGAAGTCCCCTGGGCCATCCTGAGTGCCGTTATCTACTTCGTCATCTGGTACTACCCTACTGGACTGCCTACCGACAGCTCGACTGCTGGCTATGTCTTCCTCATGACTATGCTGTTCTTCCTCTTCCAGGCCAGCTGGGGTCAGTGGATCACGGCTTTCGCGCCAAGCTTCACCGTCATTTCGAACGTGTTGCCTTTCTTCTTTGTTATGTTCTCTCTCTTCAACGGTGTTGTCCGCCCCTACGCCGAACTTCCTGTATTCTGGCGATACTGGATGTACTGGGTCAACCCTTCGACCTGGTGGATTGGCGGAGTGTTGGCTGCTACGCTCTCTGGACAGCCAATTGAGTGTGCGGAGTCTGAGACCGCTGTCTTCGATCCTCCCCCGGGACAGACATGCACGCAGTACGCAGGCGCTTTTGCCGATTCTTCTGGAGGTTATCTCTTGCAGCCCGACGCTACGCAGAACTGCATGATGTGCCCTTACTCGAATGCCGACCAATACCTGGCTACGCTTAATATAATGGGGTCCCAGAAGTGGCGTGATTTTGGAGTGTTCCTGGTCTTTGTGGCCACGAACTACATGCTAGTGTACTTCTTCATTTACACCGTTCGTGTCAAGGGCTGGAGCTTCGGTTTCGGTACCCTATTTGGCTTCCTCGGCTCCCTCGTTGAGAAGATCAAGGCTCCGTTCAAGGGCATGTTCAACAAGAAGGAGCAGCAGGAGTAGCCTCCACAATCCTTTTACTCTCCTTTTACTTAGTCAATCACTGGAAAGCACAGGACACGAAAACAAAGGATGATTCTCAAGCGATGACCTCCAAGGTTTGTGGCAGGTCATGTCCTTTAGCGTTGGCGTTATGTTTGTTTGGAACGGTGCGCCGTGGATGCCGCATCACACTAGACTGGTTTTCTTTCCTTTCTCTCTGACAGCTTGCTTTGCTTGCTGTGAGAATGCGTACTTTAATCAAGTAGCGTTATGATTCATTCAAAAGTCAAATAAGAATAACGTTAATTCTCATTGAAACATCTTGTCCATCAGCGCCTTATGCCATTGTAACGATAATGCACGGTGAGAACAACGACTACCAATAAGGTTGCTAGTGAGCGGTTACGCGCAGCTCCAACTCTTTTTGTGCAGCTGAACATCGCATGTTGGTTCGCATAGTGGGAAGTATAGCACCCTGATAACATAAGCCTACGCGTAGGATGGTATAGCCGTCTCAAGGGCAAGATCCTCGTAAAATTTGTCGGTACCTCGAGATAGTAGTACGCATATTCCTAAGGTACTTAGAAGATCTTATTAGTATCTCGACGGTATACTGTTTTCTTATAGGGTCTATGCGCGATGATACTAGAACAAAATCGATTAGTGTGCGTATAGGATACTATAGCTATCTCGAGGGTAAGATCCTTATATACTTTATTGGTGCCTCGAAATAGTAGCACGAATACTACTAAGGTGATCGTGAGATCCTATCAGTATCTCGGCGGTATATCATTTTCCTGTAGGGTCTATACACGATAGTACTCGCATCAGATTATTCATATGAGATCATGTGCTATATTTTCCACTACTCGAAGGGTGCTGCTGAACATCGCACGTGAGTATAAAATTGGAAGAGCTTGCCAGTGAGAGCCTAAGAGGCTCGCGAGGATTTCCGAGTATCCCAAGTACATTACGCAAATAGCAGCGGAAACCGAGATGTGGAAATGTTGTCTAATATCGCCCAGCGGCATCTCAATGGCGGCGATCGTTATTTTTTTGGAGCAGCTATTTGGTGATGCTTACCGGGCTTCCGACTCTTGCTGGTCCCACATCCTCTTGAACTGCGAATTAGGTTCTTGAAGCAGTTCGCGCGGGCTTCCAGACTCAACCAGGCATCCCGCATCCAAAACAATAACCATGTCAAAATTGACAATAGTAGCGAGCCGATGCGCAACCGCCAAAACCGTGCTGCCCTCGAACTCGGTTCGCACAAGATCTAGAACCCTCTTCTCTGACAAATGATCCATTGAAGAAGTCATCTCGTCCACTACCAGGACCTTGCTCGGACGTAGAAGGGCTCTAGCCACAGCGAATAGCTGTAATTCGCCCTGGGAGAGACCAATATCGGTCATATCGGTTTCTATACCACCCCGATCAGCGATCACCGAAGCGAGACCGACCTTTTCCAAAGCCGAGACAATTTCATCGACATTGCTCGTTTTGAAAGGATCTATATTCTCCCTCATGGAACCAGGTATGATCAGTGTCTCTTGAGGGATCGCTGTCAGACGTTGCCGGATCACACGTCGAGAAACGGTAGAGAGATCAACATCGTCAATGGATATACTGCCACTGGGCATATTCTCCAGCATTCGGAACAATGACAGTAAAAATGACGACTTGCCGCTTCCCGACCTGCCGCAGATACCGATTTCGGCTCCTGGTGCGATATGAAGGTTGATTCCATGGAGAATCTTTGGGCCATCAGGAACATATGTGGCGCGCAGATCTTGGATGACAATCCTCCCTTCTTCTGGCCAGTTTTGATCCGGTTCCACGGTTTCCAACGGCAATCGCTCGTCCGGAGTAGTCTGTTCAAAATTCTGACAGCGAGACACGGCACTGGCAGACGTCTCAATTGTGGTCCATGCGACAACGAAAGCAGAGAGTTGGCCGTTGAATCCCAACACGTTGAGCAAGGCCAAGCCCAAAGAACTCGCAGATGATGTTGATGGTATGCTGACAGCTAGACACACGACTACGGTGGCGAGCACAGCTGTCAGAATGTCCAGCATGAGGCCCAACCAACGTTGGATACATAGCAGGAGGTAGTACGGGCGTTGAGAACGATCCAACAGGTTGAGGAACTTTTGGTGGGAAGCAGATTCCCATCCAAAGGCACGGATGGTTGACACACCATGCATCGACTCTTGAATGGCGTTGACCAACGGTGCTTGTGTTTCAAGGTCCATGTGACGGAGCTGGCGCGACGTGCGAAGGTAGAATCGCTGTAAGACATATACTGTCACAAGCAGAAACGGCAGTGTGGCACTGGCGTAGCTGGATCCGGCCAGTATCAGCGTCGCGCTGCCCAAGAGCATCGTCAAGGTCTCTGAGGCTTGCAAAATAGGACCGGCACCGGCGCTCTCGATCAGCGTCATGTCGTTGGAGAAGCGGTTCACGATTGATCCCAGATTTGTCTTGACAAAGAACCAGTATGGAGCGTTCATCACGCTCTTCAAGATCTGTTGGTGGAGCTGCGCTGATGAGTGAGGCACAGCCCAGACGAGGATTGTCCAGAATTTGGCAAAGTCGAACAGCAATGCGAGCAGTGCAAACGTGATATGCCAGCCGATCCAATAACCCGGAGAGTGTCGAGATGCTCCAGGAGACGACACTGCTGCATCAGACCACCACTGAACCCAGACGTCCATGAATTTCCAGGAAAACCCTGCGGATAGTGTTGCGGCCAAAAACAAAAGACATAACTTCAACCCGAACGATCTGAACCAGTATCCATAGGTCGAGAACTCTCCGGTCCGACGTGCAGATACTGGAGTGTCTTCTGACTCTCCGACTGGATCCGTAGAAGATACGACAGCATCCTTTGTCTCTTCCGCTGGCTCGCCTGAAGATTTCTCCTCCCGAAGCTCGATGGTATGGAGAAAACTTTTTCGATTGCCCATCAGCTTCTGGAATGGCCCTTGCTCAACAATCCTGCCATCACGTCCCAAAACGACTATCTGATCAGCTTGCTGAACAACATGAGCGCCGTAGTGAGTGGCCATGAGGATTGTGAGACCATGGCGCTTGGCTATGCCTGAAGACCCGAAGACAGATTTGACGATGTGTTTGAGCGAGCCAATGTCCAGCCCACTGAAGATGTCATCCAGCACCAGAATGGGGATTCGTGAATACAGCGCTCTCGCGAGGGCAAGACGTTGTTTTTGCCCGCCACTCAAAGACATGCCTTTGTCGCCCACAGTTGTCTGCTCTCCAGCTGGAAAGCAGGCGATGTCGATCGACAATGCACATGCGTGCACCACCGTGTTGTACCAAATCGAATCATAATCGGACTCTCCTACAATGATGTTCCGGATTGAGTCATTGGGTAGCCAGGCTTCTTGAGAACAGAAGGCGAATGCATAAAAATCTTTCGAAACGAAGCGATTGCCAGCATCCAGCTTCATATCGGCCATGACAGCATGAAGCAGAGCTGATTTTCCACTTCCCACTGGCCCAAGGACCAGGGTGAAAGATCCTTTCTGCAAGCCCAGGGAGATGTCTTGAAGGATAGGGCGCTGAGAATTGCTACCCGCATATATCGTCGCATCTGTCAGACTGACGCCATGTGAAGTTCTAGCCATCATCTCAATGGATGGAGAGGCGTCGCTCGGATCAAGCGAGGGTACAGAAATATCACCGTCGTCGCCAAGCAGGAAGGACTGGATTCGTAGAACGCTCGCATAAGCCAGTTGAAGGTCAATGATAGCCCAGACCACCTCTTCAATTGGTGCGGATAGAAGTGACACCAGCGATAATGTACTGAAGGCCACACTTGGTGTCAATTTGTCGCTACCATTGATCAGAGTGAACATCATCAGGGCAAGTGTCGGCCCCAAGGCTCTGGGCACAGAAGCAAGTGTTTCCCTAGCTGCGACGTATTTCCGATACCCAGCGTAGTCAGCAAGTTCCTTCAGTCTCAGTCGCTGAATCTGCTTGGACAAGAATTCGGTCAACCCAAGCATCTTGAAGCCCTTGGAGCAACCGAGCACAGCACTGGTGTGTGCAATGCGTCGCTGAATGGCATCAAGCCAAAGTCTCTGCATTGGTAGACCTCGCTTGGTGTTGAGAGCACTCAGAACGGGTACCATGACCCCCACTGCGATTGGTGCAATGCAAGAAATGCCGCTTTGGTAGGCTAGTAAGGCTGCGACACCGATGACTTCAAACGGTGCGGCGAAAATCTCTCCTATTCTCTGCAAGCTCATGGCAATGCGTAAAACATCGGTGCTTACCAGGGTAAGCATGTTCCCATCTGAGATTGAGAGCTGGGTTTTAGAACAGGCCAGGCTCTGCGAATGTAATGCAGAGATCAACATCCCGCGTAACGTAGTGAGGAACCGGTCGGTTTGCCTTTTGTACGCCACAGTGAAGAGAGCCATGACCAGGTAGATTAGTGTAGTAGCGGCGATCAACCCTTTTCCGGTGTCGTTATCTCGCGGGTCTTCGCCCAGCCAGCTTGTTATTCTTGCAATCAGAAGAGGCTGAGTGAGCTTCACAGCGCTGAGAAAGAGACGTGGCAATACAATCGCGCAAAGACTCCACCTGGTTGTCAAGACCATTGCTCGAAGTAGAGGACGTTTTTCGGGACGTTGTTGGCCTATTCGATTCGTCAGACGCGGGTTGAGGTCCTGAGGATTTATAAAAGGATGACTTACGGAGGCGTGACCAATGCTGCATGAATCGACTTTCCACTGATTTAGACAACAGACTGTCGTCGATCGCGTACAAATCCTCGAACTTGATGTTTGTCCGATATGCGAGAAGAAAGAGCGGGCCAAGCCACCAAAGCACAGTTCGATCGAAGATGTTCGCGAGTGCCTCTCGAGAGTATGCTCGATACGGAGTCAGTAGCCATGGCCGCTTGGACCTCGATTCGAGGAAGAGTATGCCAATCTTGATGGCCAGACAGGCGGAGAAAGTGATCGCGACAGCGATGTCTGAGCGATGCCGCAACCATAAAGTACGAGCTTGTGGAACATCCAAGATTATGGAGATTAGAATGAAGATGCTGATGATGTCGCTGGGCCTCGCTGAGCGCATGTGCTCAAGAGAAGAGAGCCAAAGTAGGCCCAAGCAAGTAACAAAAGACAGACTTGCAGCTGCCACACCGGTCCGACTGGTATCCTTGGAGAGAGCCCACGAGATCAAAAGAGCGCATTGGCTCAGAGCCAAGAATGAGATGATGGCTTGTTTGCAGAAGTGCGTCCATGATCTGGTGCATTTTGCTTCTTGTCGACGTAATTGAGAAGCACGGAATGGAATCGCAAGAAGGAGTATAGCACTCGGTGCAATCTGGAAGAAACTTTGTTCGAAAACCAGTGTGAAATCGAAGTTGTCGCAGTACTGAGGACCAAAGCCATTGTCGGATATGGGAGGACACTCCATGATGGATGCCACGTACGTGGCAATGACTGCCTGGATGATGAAGGTGCGAAGAGTCGATTCATGTGAAGGTGACCTCTCGGTAAGATATGTTTCGATTGGTAGATTGTTGTTCTTACAATATCCAATCGCATGACCTGCTCGTCCGAGTTATCCTATCTAGCGTCTCGCTTACAGGCGATAAAAGCACGTACAAAGCCGACTAAATCACGTAACGAGGGCACAGCCTCAATACAAGTGCGTTCTGGTACAAGATAACAGTGCTGGAGTGCGGCCTTGAGTGCACCCGCAGCACGTGTGTGGCGCTTGAGCGGGCTGCCCGATTGGCTGAGGACTCGATACAGGAATATACCACGACAAGGGTGACATATTCGGCCTTCGCTTCTGCAGGCACCCTTTTCATCGGAACATTAGGCAACAACATCTCAGAGGTGCTGAGGATTTTGGTGAGTAGGTACGTGATAGTAGACAAGCGGTTTACTTGAGATAGTCTACTCGTACATTCTCGCGATTATCAAACATGCTCAGAAGAAAAAGCATCGCCAATGAGATACTGTCTGAGCTTACATTTCCCTCAACTACTCGTACACTGTTGTCATCGACTCGCGGGCTGTAATGCGCAGACCCATGCCAACGAGATGCTGTCTAGAATGGACGTTCATTTGGCATTTCTTGCACTCGTACCATCATGCGCAGAACGATAATTAGCTCATCCTTGCCACGGAGATCAAGTCTACCTCTCATGCTCCCATGCGCAGAATCAGTACGACATGGTGTATACCGAGACAGAATCAGGGGATATCGTGCGAATCTCCGTGGGCCTTCGTGGTTGTGCGAGTGCACACGGATGTCGAACTGCAAGTATGTACCATTGAGATGCTATCAAAAATACACCAGTATCTCAGCAACATATATGCCATTACTATCGCACTTGTGCTCAAAAAGTACTCTCGCCACCATTGAGATAACGACTAGCTAGTCTAGCTTTGATGCGCAGACTTGCGGGATTTTCGTTCACACCAAACCAGTATCAGAAGATGAGCCCGACAAAAGAAGTGAAGCACACCGTAAGCACTGCTAGAACCCCATATACCCCCTCGCCCATAGATGGCTGACCATTCGTAGTTGCATTGACCGGATTGCCGTTCGAGTTGCCCGAGGTAGCCGACGTCTGACTACTGCCGACTGCCGAAGAAGTCCTCGAGTTGGTGGACGCTGGAGAGGTAGTGCTACCAATGACATTGGTACCGGCATCACCGGTACCCGTCGCTCCGGAGGTCCCAGCTGGAGATCCAGTGTCTGCAGTTGCAGCGGGTGTCGAGGCAGTGTAGGTTGTTGATCCAGAATATGTAGCCGAGTCACTATCTGATGATGATGAGTCGGAGCTTCCAGCAGGCGATGTCCCATCCGGACAAATGCTTGTCGAGTTGTTCGGGTCGTAGCAGTAGCTGTTGGGCGCGTCGGGGCATGGGATGTACGTATCACCGAAGCATCGTTTGCAGTCGAAATCACCGGTGTCGCAGAAATCGGTAGTGGTGATGTTGGAGCCCGCAGTGGAAGAACTGTCAAGGCCCGTTGAAGGTACTGGAGTGTCAGAGCTTGATGATGTCGTGGTACCACTGGAATCCGAGCTCGACGAAGAGCAGCTTTCGATACCGGATTTGCTATCGCCCGGCGTGTAGCACTGCGATGTTGAGCCAGGACATTCCGTAGATCCAGCCCCAAAGCACGTTTCACAGCTTCCATCAGAGCAGAAATCAAAGGTCGGTACTGCTGGTACGGTGGTGCTGGAGCTCGAGCAGGTTTCTTCACCATGCTGCGGATCGCTCGGTTTGAAGCAGATGGTTGAGGAAGATGCGCATTCTTGATATCCGGAACCAAAGCAATCCTCACAACTGCCGACGCATCGTTTATGGAGCCTAAAGGTGTCTAGCTCTCTCTTCTCAATGGTGTTGAGATGGAGGCTTTGGAGTCCATGTTCTGGGTGAGCAAACGTTGCAACCGACAAAGAGAGTAGCAACCAAAGACATGACGCGTTGAAGCCACCCATGACGAAGTATCGAAGCTGGATTTGACGTTGGTGTCGTACTGTATGGTTTTTCTTAGATGATATACAGGGAAAGTGTTGATCGCGCCATAAAATCGAAGGGACTCGGCATCATTCATATGTCTACACATGGCCATTCAGCTTTGAAGCCACATCCTCGTACTAGACCATACGAAGCTCTAGAGCCTCATGTGGCATCCAACCACATACTTCGCTGGCAGTTGTGTTGGGGTTTAGCAATATTATCAGGTGAGTAAACCACATCAGGCTGAGATTCAGGCATTGAAAGAGGCAGTGTAGAGCATCCTGAAACGCCGCATCAGGCGAGAGTACATACTGCTGTCTAATATTGGCGACTCTTGTACTGTTGTGCTCCAGACGCGGGTGGCGTCCAACCATTGCGAGGCAACATGGCGCGTGACTTGATGCAATGCAGCCGTTTATAGAGCCTTGCATACAAGAGGCGTTCAATTTAAAAACTTTAATAAGTGCAGTCAGGTACGACTCAAGGGAAATGCCTGCGATATCGTCAGTGTTGTTCGCTGGATAATAATCTTGTACCCTACACAACATCGTCCGGGGCAATACCGAGTTGCCTTCTTTCTGATTGCACATCTCCTGATCACGTTTCATGTCCGAACTCTGTCTGCAAGCGTATGAGGCTGAACTGCATGATCCAATGAAGGCTTCAGCTTGTTGAACAGCCAAGGCTGCCAAGATGCTGCCTGTCGGTTTGATCAGTCGTACCAACGGGAATGAAATACGTTGCGGATAGCTTGACGTCGAACAGGCTACCATCGCCCTTCTGGCTACACGATCGAATGCCCGAGATTGCCTGGAGTCGTCGACGTTCTTCAATAGTCGGCATACGTGGTTCGATGCCTGCCGCCGAAGATCACAACAGCACGCAAGATGGGGAAGATTATTGCGATGCACATAAGCGTGATAGTCAGAGTAAAAGACCTGTTGAAGGAAGGTAAGACAGAACAAGGGAAGAGCGGCAAGATTTAGAGTTGCGAGCCCAGGCACTTTGGTCTGTCGCCCTGATTTCCCAGAAGGACCGAGAGTTGCGCTCGGCATGCCGATTTGGTGTTGCCGTGAGCGCGCTGCAAACCGGATTCGGCAACGATCTTCCATGGTCTGCCTCGACCGAATGCTTCGCCTTGCTTGAGCTGATTAGACTATGGCAACATCTTTTGAGGGACTCGAATGTAAAGGTTGGTCTACGAATTGGGTGAGTACTCGGAATGTGATATAAGTATGCTGGTCCCAGACGGTAGGTGTCGATCCATCAGCTCGCTCAACAACTCCTCGATCGTTCCCTTGATATCGATTTATTGTGATTCTTGACGAGAACGAAAAGACGCAGTACAACGTGACGAGCGTAATGCACAGTTTGACAGTCCGAGATGAGAAGAGTCTTTCTCGATACAACAGATCAGACCAACCTCCGTCTTACGAAGCTTTGTTCGCAACAACCCCGACTCCTTCATCGTTCAATTCAATCGCCACACAATCCACAACAATACAACGCCCAGCCTTCCTTTCATGTGTCATTCCACGTAAGCTCCTGCTACGTAGTCTAGTTGACTAGCACGTACTGACACCTCCCAAGAAATATCCAAACCCTTCGGCAGCACCTACGCCAGCCCCTTCACCCGCGCCTACCCACCCTCCCTCCAAACCAACAACCTAACCCAATCAGACTTCCTCACCTTCCTCGACGGCCTCAACCAAGTCTTTATCTCACATCCGATCCTCCAAGGCGTTAGCACCGCAGGCTCGGTCATGCAGATGTTCCACGGCACTCCCGTCGTGCAATTTGTAGGCATGGGCCTACAAATAGGCTCGCACCTGTCTTCAGCTGCTACTTCATACACTCGCACGAAAACTTACCTTCGGGCTTGCAACGCGGATTTGTTCCATCCGGCGGGGTTGCATGTGGCGATTTTGACAACGAGGGAGATGATGGCGAAGATCGGCCACCCTGAGGAAAGGTTACGGCTTCCTCCGCTCGAGACAACCGATGACTTGGATAGAGATACCCTGTCGGCCAATGGCGATCGACTCAACGGCAAAGCGAACCAGAGAGCTATGAGGCCGATGGACGATCCACGGGTCAGAAGATTGAATGCATTGAAAGGCTATGTGGCGCCGCTGGGTTTCGACGTACCGGCCGTCGTGCCTCCGGATACTCTCCTCGCTAAGATGAGCGCGTGGCAAGCCCAGAAAGCAGCAACAAAAAACGACGAGAAAGAAGCGAAACGGCGAGGCAAGTCGCAAGCTAAAAAGAGTGGAGGCGGCGAGCTACGAGGCAAAGACGAGAGGAAGCTTGATCGCAAGCTTGCTAAGCTAGAAAAGACGCTCGAAAAAGAAGGCGGTAAGCACAAAGAGAAAGATGTGAGGAAAGCCCAGAGGGAATACGAGCGCGAAGAGAGTAAGATAGAAAAGAAGCTTGAGAGAAGAGCTGGGAAACCTGAGAACGGTAAGGGCAAGGACAGAGTCGATGACCGGGAGGAAAAGCAGGCCAACAAGGTTCGGTGGGTCGTGATCACCCAGTGGGAAGGTGATGGGAGGGATGACGACGATACAAGCGATCGCGACTCTCTAAGTGCATAACAGTCTCCGTAGGTAGACATAGGACCCAAAGATCTACGTTAGACATCTCATCTGGCGCTAAGCTGGTGACCAAACGAGTGAAGTTCTGTACGTGTGTGCATCTTGAGGGTGACTGTGTTTGCTTCGGCGGTCAGAGTCCGATGGCACCAACTCAACGATCGAATGAGGAATGAAGAGATGAGATTTGTTTCTCCAAGATAGAGTGATGTTCTTCGGTGAGACTCTTGGCGGTGAGGCTTGCGACAGCAGGTACGGCCTCGAGTGATGCTTCTGTGGATGTTGAGACCTGTACCTCGTTAGTAAGTGAGAAAATCATAGCAGCAGTCTAGAGTTCCGACAATGCTATACCGCTGGCAAGCAACACACCGCACTTCTTCATGTCACATTCACACGCATATCACTAATTTTCTTCCAGCCTACGAGTAACGCAATGGCCCAATGACACATTTACACTCTTGTCCACTATTTTTCTTCTAGCCTACGAGCAACGCAATGGCCCAACGACCCAACGAATGACATCGCATTGCTGGTAGACACCATGATCAAAGCGATCCAGGCCGTGACCGTACCTGCAGCTGCTGTATTCGCAGGTACTATGAGGATAACTCTGCCAATTTCAGCTTACTAATCTAACCTCGTCGATATTTTGAATCTGCAAGTGGCGCCTCAGTACAGTACCTGGCCTTCCAAGTCCAAAGCCTTGGGCTCATGAAACCAGCCTCGGCCACCAAGAGAGCACGAGTGCTGTACAAGGAAACGTATCGTACGAGGACTATAGCTCCAGTACCTGTACCTGCGTTATGTGCATAGCGGTGGCTGCCCCTCAAATCTAGACCCTCGCAGCATACGCCTTTGGGCGCCTTATCGAGATTGGCACGTGGAGGAGAAAAGGGCACACCGTTGAAAAAGCTAGGCTATAGCCAACGTGCCGGGCGCGTGGGGGAGAATGTAAAATGATATGGTCGCATAGGAAAATTGAAGATTGAGGGCTTTCTTTGCTGTTGCTCTGCGCGACTTTGCTCGCCACTATATGTTGCAATTACTGTGCCACTCAGCAAGATGACAAGCCAGCAGCGCAGCGCAATCCTTCGGCGCAAAGGCACGGAAGCGGGCATGCTGCGCTTTGGTGGGTGGGCCAAGGATGTCGAACTTGGGTGACGCGGACAGCCGAGGAATCGATTTGCTGTTGGGGCCGTTGGTCCTGCACCGTCTGGTCGCGCAAGCGAAGGCTTATCGCGCGCTGTGACATGGGGCGTGGCGCGCGGAGCTGCTCAAACGAGTATGCAGGGTTTCTTAGAGGCGGAGTCACGAGGAGGAAAGTCACGAGGATGATCATGTAGAGTGGGATGGCGGTAAGAGAGACAGCAGTCAACGATGGGATGGATACCTGGTATTGTGCTCACCGTGATCTGCATAGCTGGCTGAAGAAGTCACGGTATGCGAAAGAGCAAAGCAATACCGAGACGGCAAGTTACGACATCCGTCACATGTTGCTTGCAGACGGAAGATAACAGATATTCCTTCCGGGTCGCCTTTATCGAATTACGCGTGAGGCGTTCTACAGCCGCCCATGGTTGGCTTGTTGTTTCGCCGAGCCCTCGTCCATCCTGCGTCCTACCACACCCGTGATAGCAGCCGGGCGAGACCGTCGCTTTCGATTGTATACCACTACCTTACGTCCACCAGCCTTGCTGTCCCTGTTCCTGACCTGCCACCTGTGCGTGCACACCGACCGACCGAGGCGCGCATTATTATCTGGGCTCCGTGGGAGAATAAGGCACATGTGGACTCGGAGATTGGGACCTAGCCAGGAAACATTAACAGCCACATCCACTTCCACCCACCGCCTAGCAAACCAGCTCCGCAGCATGCTTCTTTGCCTCTGAGGCCATGTCGCGGTGTCGACCTCTGCTCACAGCACTGCTTTTCGCGCACCACCACCCTCATCCTCACCATCTTCGCGCATAACGACGACTGGAATCGTCAAGCGCGCGACGCCCGTTGAGCGAGCCACTTCGAGCTTCGGCCTCTGGCCTGAGCTCGCACCCGTCCCTTCCCCGCCATGTCTGCAACTCTTCACGAGCGAGCCATCTGGTCCAACTCTCCGCCAGATCGACGCACTCGCCTTGCAGACCACCCTACATTGCTCTACAGCTGGTGGGCAACATGCTTCGCCGCTGTCGTCATTCTCACGCGACTGGCTGGCAGAAAGGTCCGAAGCAACAAGCTGTTTCGCGAAGACTGGATCATGTTCCTCGCCCTGATCCCACTGTTTGCACGCATGGGCTTTGTGCACGTAGTTCTGGTCTATGGCACTAACAATGTCGCCACTGTCGGCGTCGACTACACAGAAGAAGAGATTCGGCATCGCGAAATGGGTTCGAAGCTCGTGTTGGCTGCACGTATCTTCTATGCTCTGTTCATCTGGATGAGCAAGTGGACGGTCTCTGAGTTCCTCAAGAGGATCACGATCCACTTGTGGCGTACGAGCTACGAGTTTACTCTGCACTGCATTCGCGTTTTTCTAGTGGCGACGTTCATTGCAGTCATCATTGCTACCCTTGCAGAGTGTCAACCCTTTAGCCATTACTGGCAAGTCGTTCCAGATCCTGGCCCACAATGTCGACAAAACTACGCACAGCTCCTCACGATGGGCACCGCGGATATCATCACTGACATCCTACTGGTCGCCTTTCCCATCCCAATTGTGCTGCGATCCGGACAGACCTGGCGACGCAAGATACAGTTGGCAGCATTGTTCAGCACATCTATCGCCCTCATCATTATTACTGGCATGCGTATGCCAGCGGTCATCTCCAACCTTGGCCGACAGCAATATCGTACTATCTGGGCGTCTTCGGAGATCTTAGCATCGGCCTTCGTGTCAAATATCATTATTATCGGTTCGTTCATCCGAGACAAAGGCACGAAGAAGAACAAATGGAAGTCTATGAGTGTCTCGGATTCGATTGAGCGCACCTCAACAAGGCGCCCCACAATACCACAACCGACAGACAGCGAAGAGGATCTTTTCCGATTTTTGGGCTGCCGTATGCCAGAACATCTGCAGACCAGCCCGGAGTTGTTCGCGCGTCCAGCGCCTCCGGGGCTGCCCGCTATGAGTTCACCTTTTGCGGACAAGAACAAACGTCCGGACACTCCAAGGCAAGAAACTGTTGAGAGTGATGATGGTGATGTCAGTCCCACACACCGCTCAACCGACGACCTCCCTATGCCATCTCCGTCATTATCTACGGGCACTACGACGAGGAAGAATGTCTCGTTCTTCGATGTCGGTGGGCTTTTGGAAACTGGCTCAATGGGTCCTCCTTCTCCATCAATATCAAATTCACGATCTGTTACACTTGTAAGTAGTGGCACTTCGCACACAATCGCCACAGACTTTGCCACAACAATGCCGACTCCGCCACAATCTCGACGCGGATCCAGAGCGTTCCTGGCTGATATGGGTGCAACACTTACGCCGCACAACACTAGGAGTGACGTCTTCTCGCACCAACCTCCGTCTGGAAACGGGTACACCCGTCGTAGCTCACTGCCCGGCAGTCGATTGCGCAATGGGGCTCCCATCGGCATCATGGGTCCGATGCTTGAACGCCAGGAGACACAAGTGTCACTACAAGATGCCGGCGGATTACTTTCGGGCCCATCTCCTGCATCATCAGGCGACGTTCGAGCGGTAGGACAGATCCCGGAGATCGACAATGACGACAATGATGATGATGATTTTACGAATATACGCCCGAACGACACCATCAGACTACAAGACCTCGGAAGCTTCTTAGCGTCCAACCGACGAACAGACCTTGACAGCCCAGATTCACGGAGGATGAACAGCCGCAGTCCACAAATGCGAGGTGCTGCGTCCTCAAGTCGTAACGCCTCTAGTGCTCGAGACCAGTCCGGATATGAAAGCATGAGTCTTGAAGATCCGGGCGGGCTGCTCAGCAGGCGATGAGGGTACTGTAAGCTATACAGATGGGTCGAGGACTGGCAGGGGAGTCAGACCTAGGATGAAGGTCTTTGGATTTGTGATTCTGCTTTTTTGAGCGACATGGTGGCGTTTCTGGATCTTTTTTGTCTTTTTCTGCTGAGTGATACCCGATCTCTTATATTTCTTCTACATTCTGGTGGGCCATGTAACTCTATGTGCATCATAAATACAAGTATTATTTCGACTAAGCAACCAGTTCTTGCTCAAGAATCTGTACCTGCAAGACTTTGGTCCTGTCAGCTGATGCTGTCGGATTCAGAAGGATATAAATGTTCGTTAACCATCGAGGTACTGACATAAGAATCCAGACTCTACGAGTAATACCCAAAGTGAAAATATCCTCAGACGTCGATGCAGACAAGTTCGAGATACACTAGGCTCTAAATACTGAGCTAAATACACCTACCATCAGGGCAGGCTCACAAGCAAAATTCTGAACACCATCACAATACACTGACTGACTACAACAGCTCCGGCTCAACAACACCCGTCTGCTTGTCAATAAGCCCATAAGTCTCGATCCTCCTGTGGCGCGCGTAGTCAAAGGTCTTCTCTTTGCCTTGCCTGCAGTCGCTCAGATCGATCTCGGCTACCACCAGCTCGTCCTCGCTTGTCTGCGCTTCGGCGATCACGTGGCCCTCTGGACTGATGATGCTGCTTCCGGCGATGAGATCGTACTTGCCATCGTCTAGACCACATCGAGCGGAGCTGATTGAGAAGCACGCGTTCATGTAGCTGTTTGCTTGCTGGACTAGGCGTGAGTGGAAGAGGGCTTCTTCTTTGGCTTTTGAGGGGGACATTGGTTTGGAGCCCCAGAGATGTGACCTTTTCGGCAGCAATTTGTTAGAGATTGGCACTTGTACATATAGTGTCATCGACTTACATGTTAGCTCCAGTGTTGTACCCAAACATGAGGATCTCTGCTCCCTGGAGCGAGTACGTCCGCCAGGCCTCAGGCCAACGACGATCGTTACAGATCATCATTCCGAGGATGGGATCTCCTTTGCCCACAGTAGACTCTCCGTCTTTGGCGGTGGACTTCTTGACCGCATCCGGAACCAAACCAGGCGCACGGAAAGCATTGAAGCCCAGATCGCCCGGCGTAAAGTAGCGTTTCTCGAGTTGGTTTGTTGCTTCAGGATCCTTGAAGGGCTCGACTGTGCCAGGGAGGTGGACTTTGCGGTATTTGCTGAGCACCTTATCTTCGCTAGCCGAGTAGTAAACAGATGTGTTGTAGCCAATGCCGTTTGGCGTACGCTCGGCGTAGCCTAGTACGATGTCGATTTTGAGCTCTTTTGCTTCGTCGAAGAGCGGCTTGACATCTGGCGATTGCGTGATATCCTCGCCGTGCTCAAAGAAGCTGTCTAGCGCCTCGTGGTCCTCGAAAAAGTACCGGGGGAAGAAAGTTGTCAAGGCAACTTCGGGGTAGACCACGAGTTTTACGTTCTTTTGCGATGCTTCGCGTAGGAGTTTAATGAGTCTGGGGACTGTCTCTGATTTGGGCGTGTCGCGATGGATGGCGCCGATCTGGGCGGCGGCGACGATAAGATTTCTGGCCATGGTGGTGGAGGATAAGGTCTATGGTGCAAAACAAAGCCACAATAAAAAATTGAACAATCAGTCAAGATATTGATGTCTTCATTTATCTATACATATGTCAAGTGGTATCACTGTCGATGTTGGCCGCCTTGGTATGTATGCACGCCGGCCGGTAGCTGTATCGTTGCCGGTGGAGACAATCAAGCAGATCTTCGCCGGACGCCTGCCTATCGTTGCCCGAGACCCTAATCGAGAAGGTCGCCTTTATGGAACAACATAGTTGCCCGTGCGATCGGCCAACGCGATCTCTCACGATCTTGATTCTGCAGCCTCTCAATACCGATTTGTCGCGTCGTTGTTGTACATTTCTGCTAGTTCGACAATCTCAAGCCGGGAATACGAGCACACAACAGATTGCAATAAACAGATAAAGAGGAATACGACTTCTGCAATCATGGATTTTGACCTTATAGTAACGGGAGGCATTATTGTACGAGTCAATATGATAAGAAGTCTTCGACTATCGTGCTAACAAAGGTACAGGTGACAGCAACGGAGATTCTCCCAGCGGGTTGTCAAATCGGTGTCAAGGACGGCACCATTGTATGCATCGGCAAGAACCTCCCATCATCACCAAACACTAAAGTGATCGATTGCGAGGGAGCGTATGTCACTCCAGGTGGTGTAGATTCGCATGTGCATCTAGCGCAGAAGAATGCGCCAACCGGCGATGGCTGGGAGACGGGGTCACGATCTGCCATCGCTGGTGGCACCACCACAATCCTCGCCTTTGCATCTCAACAACGAGAGGACACGTCGCTCTACCCGGTGCTTGAAGACTATCACCAGAAGTCTAGGGACCAAAGCTACTGTGATTACGGTTTCCACTTCATCCTGACTAACCCAACCGAAACAATTCTCAGAGAGGAGCTGCCCAAATTAGCAAGAGAGGAGGGCATTACAAGCGTAAAGCTTTACATGACCTATGAAGCGATGAAACTAGGCGACAGCCAGATCCTCAACATCCTCTTCGCATGCAAGGGTCTCGGCATGACGACTATGATCCATGCCGAATCTCACGACATGATTGCCCTCATCATCGAAGGGCTTGAACGCAACAACCACACCGAGCCTTACTTCCACGCACTCGCTCGCCCGAGAATCGCAGAAGATGAAGCATCTTACCGCGCCATATCGCTCGCAGAGCTCGCAGATGCTCCCATGTTGATAGTGCACATGTCCTCCGAGACTGCCATCAGCCACGTGCGGGATGCTCAGACAAGACTTCTTCCCATTCACGCCGAGACCTGCCCACACTACCTCTTCCTGCTATCTTCCGAGATCAAGGCGAAGCCCCATGACCACTTCTCCGGTGCAAAACACGTCTGCAGTCCTCCTCTCCGACACAACCCAGCTGACCTTGAAGCTCTGTGGCTATCGATCGCCAACGGCACTTTCACAACATGGTCATCGGACCACGCTCCAAGCAAATATGACCATCCAGAAGGCAAGAAACTCGGTCTGATGGAGGGCAATATCCCACGGTTCTCCAAGATTCCGAATGGCTTGCCTGGTCTCGAGACCAGAGTACCGCTGCTTTTCAGTCAGACACCTGCCTGTCAGCCAGCAGGTAAGGCTCGTCTGAGCCTGCCGCGTTTCGTACAATTGACTGCTACCAATCCTGCGAAGCTTTACGGGCTCGGTGGACGGAAAGGAAGCATTGCACCGGGCTACGATGCTGACCTCATCATATGGCATCCGGGCAAGAAAGGTGCACGAACGATCATGCAGGACAAACTGCATCACGATATTGACTACACACCTTTCGAGGGCGTGGAGGTGGGCAATTGGCCGAGATATACCATCCTTCGTGGAAAGGTTGTGTGGGACGATGCCGAGGGCATTCTTGGACAGAAGCAATTTGGCCAGTTCTTGAAGCGTGACAAGGGAGAGGTCATTGTAGGCAAGACAGGAAATGTGCCGAGAGGCATGGGCGATGATGAGCGTAGTTACTGGCTTTGATGCATCATATAACAGTTGCACAGCAATGGTGATAAATAAAGCTTCTCGAGGACTAGAACATCTATTCGACACCATCGTATGATTTGCCATACACTTCTTGGTAGAAAGAAACTTGAAAGTGTACATGTACACATGCACGATACATGTATGAGAGACCGGGACATTATTAGGGTTAGTCTTGGGGTTAAGCACAACCCGTGAGTTTTCGAGATAGATTGATAATACTCTGCGTAAAGAACAATTTGCCATTGAGTTCTGATACTTAAGAGTGCCCAATATCATGTTGATTGGTTGCTGGCGTGGTCAGGGCGTTATATGGTGCCGTGCGGCTTTTTAATGTTCGAAGAAACAACATCCCCAAGACGTCGTGAGTTGGTAGAACAATATTGAATACTGGAGGTTGTCACCATTCCGTTCTCCATAATTCACTTAACAGTTGTAGCGAGACCTGAAGACCCACAATAGCAACGGTGATATAGTGATCACTAAAGTAGATGTGTGTCTCTTTTAGCATCATCTTCGTGAACCATCACTCCCCGGCATTTCACAGTACCAGTATATGATGTTTCGAGTCTGTGAGCAGCACTCAGTGTGAGCCCTGGAACCACCAATCTTTGATATGGTGACTATTGCTTGCATAAACGCTGAGCCTTTTCACGTGTACAATGTACACGTGGTATCGTCGAAGCTGCTACATCACGTAATAACAAACAAACCAGAGCCCTGTCCAACGCATTGAGCAGCACCCGAACGATCGCAGAATAACACTGCCAACATATGAGCGATGATCATGCACTAGCTCAAACACCTCCATTACATCCAAGGCGCCACTCCTCCCTGGCCCCTCTTGTCATCCCAGCGCCAGGCTCTCAGAGTCTCAGCACCAACACTGCGCTTGTTCGCCAAAGCCTTCCTCCGCAGCTCCTTGACGACTTCGTCATTCGCTTCCAGCTCGTTAAGCGTCTCTGGCTTGGACTCCACAAGCTGCTGCAGAGTGCTCAATGAAGACTGGAGAATATGTTTCCAGAGCGCTCGGGCATCGTCGGATCCGTTCCTGGTGTCCGCTGGGGAGGCGTCTGTGTATGGCCCGGAAACTGCTGTGGTGACTTTGGCCGCAGATATCAATGGGTGGATTGATGGTGTTGCAGTGCTGGTTTTACGTTTGTTGGCTTTGGCTGGAGTGGCAGAGAGGAGAGTTCCCGAAGATGGAGCCGGGCCGGACGTAGGGGAGCATGGTGCCGTGCTGAATTTATCCGAAGCCGTCGGTGAAGCTATGCTTGAATCTTGTTCGAGAGACGTGTCGGAAATTAAGATCGAGGGTTTGTCAACCGCTGTTTCAAAGGATGCTGATCTCTGGTCTCGCAGCTGGGTCTCCAAGCCGACGCAAATCTGCTCAATGGTGCGCTCAGCAGATGCATCAGGGCCTAGGTGATAGCGAATCAGATCCAGGGCCTGTTCTGGCGGACATTGTGATATGATGTATTTAGCGAGCCGCTCGTGAACGTCCGAGACGTTTGACTGTCCATCACTTGCCGAGCATATGCTCCATCGCGAGTCAGTCTTTGGCCGACGTAGCTTGCAAGCCACGCGGCAAGTCAATGTGTTGCTGTCAGGGACAAGGGAGTGCTTGTAACGTGTTTCAACGTGAAGTACGTCTTGTTCGAGAGTGCCGACCATACTATGCAATTCCGCAAACAGCGATTCTTGATCAATTTCGCCATCAGCATGGGTAGAATTGCTGGGTCGGATTCGAGGCACAGCCAGTTTCATGAACAATAAGCATGATTCTCCAGGTTGAAGCTCTTTGGTTGATTTGCGTCCAACTAAGTCAATAATTTTACTGCCAGATGCGGGTTTGTAGCAGATACGGAGGCTCGTGACCGCGCCTAGTGACCTCTCTTGCGATTGCTTGGAGTTTGAAGGCTGCTATCCTTCAATGGGTAGGTCCACGACATGCGTTTTCACAGTCGCTTCAATGGCAATCCATATGTTTCTCTTTGCACCGTAGTCAAGGACTGAAGTGTCCATCGCGACGTCAAGCTGAATGTAGGGCGCCGTGAGCTGAAGTGTAGTTGGCTCGGTAGCAAGATGCATAGTTCTGTCGAATGGTCGGGGTGTGAGCTCGAAGCCGGCAGGATGTTTGGGTGGGGGTGATTCCGGTGCGCCAGAGTAGCGGTGCTTGAAAATCACGCGATCCCCAGTTGGTGTGCCCAGAGGTGGCGTTACTGCCTCCAAATCTTGTACTAAAGCTGATGTGCTGACCGTGCTGTCCGTGAAAGATCGCTGATCAAGTCTGTGGACATCGCGATCGGTGACCTGACCATCTGCGTGGTCGGGTTCACTGGCAACGCTGTCGCGACTGACATCGAAGCTGTACGCTCTTCTCTCTGGCTGTGTGACATTGGTGGGCTTGCGGCGACCAGAGATCCGACGTAGCAGGCTTGATTCAGATTCCATGGGACGGATGGCATGACTGCTGCGAGTCCGTGTGGCGGCGCTTTTGAGGCTGGACAGCATACGCTTGCTGACAGAACGGTGGTGTGTGATTTTGGGTTGCTCGGTGATGCCCTTGCCTGCGAGCGGGTGTGGGATGAATGGCTCTGGCGACAGATTGCGAGGACTGCTGGGCGCATGCGATTCAGGTGGCGAGAGTGTCAACAGGCTATCGCATGGCGTTGTCGCATGCAACCTCATCGGGCTGTCCTCTGGACCTGTACATCCCAAACACGGCGGCGGCACATCGCCAATCTTGTCATCCTTTTTCAGGTTCTCTCTCGTTTTGCGCACCCTAAGAGGTGTGTCTGGTCTCCTGCATGCGGAATGATCTCTTTGTCGGTGTAGGGCTGGCTTGTCGCTGGGAGAAAGTGGCCTGATGTTCGCCGGTAATGGCTGCGAGCGCAAGGGCCTAGGCGTTGGCGGTAGATTCTGTAAATTGTCAGTTTTTATCGTGGAATACATGCGTGGTCTCCTACCTCTTTTGAGCTCGCCATAGGACTGTTGCATCAAGATGTGATCGAGAGCTATGTCTTGTCGAAGGGCGCCCAGAACCGACGAGAAGACCTTAACAACTTCTGAACGTAGGGTAGGCGCTGCTGGAGAAGCTTTACGTTTGTCGTGGCAATCGTTCTCCGAATTCCATTCGCAAGAAGGGAAGCGACTATCTGTCTATTGATTGAGCACCTGCTCATTGATGTCCCTCATGCCGGCAAATCTAATAACGCAATGAGATGTAACATAAGCATATCATCGACAAGTTGCTCCACTCCGGTGGTAGTTTGATCAACATTGGTTCTACAAGAATGTGCATCGGCCACGTGAGTACTGTGATCTTGGTCATGGATAAATACTTTATATTACCACGGCCGCCAGACTAACGTAATAATCTGAGTATGGTTCAGGTATAAGGGTTCTGGTGCGGACCATTATCCCACGACCTGCGCCTGGATCTGTGGCATAATGCTAGCCATAGCCTCATCGTCAATTTTGGCGAAAGAGATCTAGAGGACAAGTCAGCAACACGCTCACCAAAACTTAGCCACGAAGACTATGCACCCGTGATACGCAAACACTTACAACATCTCCCGTACCGCCACCGCCAAACAGCGTGCCCTCCGCTCGACTCGCCGCAATCACCTTCCTCACTCTGTCCTCCCAAACTCCCGACCAGTTCCACTCCCCGGGCCTCCTAGCCCCGCCAGGTTGTGCTGCTCGAGGTGAGAGACTGCCATCACTGCTGGCATCTGCATTCAGCGATTGAGCCGGAGACTGCGCGCGATTCTCTCCTAGAACCTTTGCTCGGTGACTGCGCCATGCGTGCCAGGCGCTGGGGTTCGCGGCCGAGGACAACGGGACACCATCTGTGATCTCTGGCGCAGAGAAAACAAGGCGGAGGTATTGTAAGACTTGAGCGATGTGCGGCGGAGCGTCGTGTGTCGCCGCGGCAGCTTCATCGGCTTCGCTGGCCGCCTGTTCGTCTTCATCTTTCTTGCCAGTCTCTGCGCTTACATCGGCGAACCATTCTGGAAATCCCTCTTTGAGTACCAATCCTCCAGGTGGGAGCTTCTCCTCGTCCGCGGCGCTGATTGTGCCTCCCCTTTCTCTCGTGGAGTGTGTGTATGTAGTCAACGGAGTGACGAGTGGATGGAAGACATCCTGGAGGAATGTGATCACGGGCGGGCGATCGGGATAGTCGTCAGGGAAAGCGATTTGGAAGCGGAGGATGGCATTGGTATATGGGCCTGGCAGGTTCACACAGGGTCAGCAAAGCGAATTGGCTGGTATGCGGCACAAGGAAGGCTATGGCGATACCTTTGCGCACGAACAACACTCCCGTCCACAGAAGAGGTTCCTCGGGCACCGGCGCTACGTAAAGACCCTTGGGACTGGCATGCTTCAAACTGGCGCTGCGTTGGCGAGCTTGTCAGTTATCTTGCGCGAGCGATCGATAAACCCAGGCGCGTACCCACGACACGCAGGTACAGCAGCAAGGTTCGGAGGTGGAGAAACACATACAAGTCTAGGCACAGCTTTTGCCGCGCAAAGGCGCGAGAACGCAAGGGCATGATATGCGCATGTTGCAGTGCTCGTTCAGGTCTCAAGGCCGCGATCGAGAAGCACGTCGACTGTTACTACCACGCCGCCGTGTGGGGAGGTTCTGAGCCAGCGGAGCGGGTACGGTACTTTTTAGCGGATGAACGCCCTGTGGTTTCACCTGTACAAATCGAGGCACAGCGATGCAAACGCCTCCAGAAACTTAATGCGGAGCTCGAGGGAGATCTGAACATATATCAATAAAGGCACTATCATCGGGGTATGTGCACACATGCTCGATGACCACTTCTGGGCATCGCTTTCGTCCGATCTTCCGGAGGCTCCTCCTGGGATAAACGTGACATCACATGATCAGCCCTTCCTGCGGGTGACAGTGAATCGAGAAGGTTATAGGCCGCATGAACCGCCAAAGCCTCTCTCACGCAGGAGTCAAAAAGTCAGCACTGTGGCGGCCTCCTGTGATGGTGGTGATCATTTCATTCAGTGCTCCCCTCGCTAGCTGACATTTAGCACATGAATAATGGATCAGCGGATGATCGGTTAACATGAGTTGCCACTCGTGTGTAATGTAATAATTTTCATTCATCTGCTGGAGCTGTGCCTGGCCTGCAATGCAATCAACAACGGCCCGTGGCAAATCCTCCGAAGCCTGGTAGCCTTCAGTGACGTTAATCCGCCCTGTCTGTGTTTGGGGGTTGACGGCCCGTACATCAAACACCGGCGTGCTGGAAGCTATAACGCCCGCGAACCTCTGACGCATAAGGAAATTAGAAAACCCTTCTCGGAACGACTTACGACTCGCTGCTCATTCAACGCCGGCGCGAAGTCAAACAGCTCGAACCTACGTCAATTGAGTTTTGCGCCTCGGGATGTCAAATCTCAAGCGATTGGAATCGCGGACTCCGCTCCACAGCGAGGCCCAGCCTACGGGGTCAGTTATTACATGTGCTTCGATCGCTATAGATTGTTATAGCCTCGTGGACCCGCGGCGCGAGGAGCGTGCTGTCGGCTCGTCGGCAGCGCGAAATGTTCTGAGCGATGGCGCGATGAAACAGGCACCGCACATTTGAAATCCACATCCACTAACATAGAGCGCGGGGGGCAGCGCGGATGGGGACAAGGGGAATTGCTCTCCGATTGCCGCGAGACTAAAATCTTGACTCAGGCACGCAAGAATTAATTGTTCTAGCGGAGCTGCCGAAGCAGTGGTGAACGGGTGGGTGAAGATGCCGGTGCCCTGTGCAAGGAAGTAGCTGTGTGGTTTCTTGCCACTCGGTGGTGGCGGTGTAGGAGCCGTCGACGATGGTAATAGTCAGCCTCACACCGCTGTGGTCAGTTGGGAGTCATCCAGCTACCGCATCAGTAACCGGGACAAGAGCCGGCGGTGTGTGCTTTGCTACCGGTCACATAGAGCTGCAGTGCAACGACAGACAGATCGGAAAGTCGCTTTGTCCCTGAAGAAGCTGCAAGTTTCCAAGCGGTCAGGCGGCCGCAACGTTGCGAGGCGCAAGTCGAGCCCTCGAAAAGACCCGGCTGATTGACGAGGCCTTTGGGCTGCCGGCCGCATAGCTTCCATAGTTGTACGGTCATCCATGGCCTTGGAGTCTTCAAGGTTTCGTCCGGCTTGCGTGTCGCGGCGACCAGGATGCCGCTGAAGGACGAGGCGACCGAAAGATGCCCAGCGCCACGACGCAGCTACGGATCCGGCATGCCGGCGCAGGGCGGCAGCAGTGGCAGCAGTAGCAGCAGCAGCAGCATCGCGTAGACGGGTTGACGGTGTTGGTGCTGCTGTCGCTGCTGCTGACGGTGGAGTAGTGCCTTGTGTGTGTTGCGAACCACCGACGATCCGAGCTCCCGTTTGCAAGCAAACGCAACGTTGGTGCGTATGGAACCGCAGCCCGACTTTATGTATCCACACCAAACGCTATGTTAGGTGCTGCGACGTCTGGCCGATGCGGTCGTGTAGCACAACATAAGCGCGCGCCGCGGTGAGAGAGACTAGGAGAGTCGTACGAGGCGACGATGGTGCGCCCTGGTTACGGACACAGCTACAGATGGGCATCTCTGTGCATCTGACAGATTGCACGTCCCGGCCCTGTGGGCAGAAGTGGACACCTCGACAGTCACGCCGGCGCACGACAGGTCGAAACGAAATAAACTTGCAGCTGGCCGCTGCCGTGATACGATTCTACCATTCGCGATCAGAGGTGCATGACGTCGGGCGATCGTTGAGGGCGCGGTCCACGTCCCAGGCCGTCGAACTGGGATGCGGCGCCGTTATGCGCCAGGTCGTGTGGGCGGCAAATGTGGACGTCGCTAGAATAGGAGTCGAAGGATTCGAAACAGAGCCGTCACAGACGGGCGACGAATGACAGCGAGAGTTTCT
>Ga0265797_10000530_pt1 | contig 69228 bp, 57 predicted proteins | sample P2T30metagenome_FD_192433 | JGI IMG/M metagenome (GOLD analysis project Ga0265797, IMG submission 192433) | Plant litter microbial communities from East Loma Ridge, Irvine, California - P2 T30 | ecosystem: Environmental > Terrestrial > Plant litter > Unclassified | place: USA: California...
GCGAAGTTGAGGGCCTGAGTCGGGAAGTAACGGACGACGTTGGCGGTGTTGCCACGCCAGAGGGAGGCGGTGCCCTCCTCAGCGATGACACGCTTGAAGCACTCGCCAATGCCGGTGTAGGGCTTGGCGAGACGGCCAGAGCGGAGCATCTCATCCTGTAGGGTGTTGTTAGGGCATGCTCGGAGGAGGATAGGAGGCCACGGTCGCAGACGGAGCTCGGGAGAGCTGTTTTGCGACTCGATGGGCTGATTGATGGAGTTGACGAACCTGGTTCTGGATGAGGAGCTTGACACGCTCGATAGGGGCAGCGGCAGTCTTGGAAACGGCAGCGGAGATACCACCCACTGTTATCCATTGTTAGCATTTGTTTCCCTGTCTCCCGAGCTATTATCGGCGCAGGCACGCGAGCGCCATCAATGCGATGTCGCGGCGCTGGATCCGAAATGGAGGAGGAACGTACTCATGAAGTCAACGACGAAGCCGGGCACACCCATGAACTCCTTCTTGCTCTGGCTGTGATGGCTGTCAGCATGTTTCCCGATGGCGCCCGTCCTCTCCTGAAGCTGGACGGGCGATTATGACTTCGGCGCGCTACTCACTCGACATCCTTGGTCGCGGATCCAACGGAGGCAGACATATTGACGGTGGTTTTGGGGGGGGGTATATGATGGAGTGGAGAGGGTGATGGATGAAGATGGGTGGTAGAGTCGAGAGGGAAGAAACGACTTTATGAGAGGGCTAGGGGAGGGAAGATTTTCAAGCGACAACCACTAGCCATCGGAAGCCCCCCAACAGCGGCAGGCACGGACGCGGGAGCACCTTCCCGACTTTGCCCGTGCAACGACTTGGGATTGGGTATACGTCTGGCTTCACTTGCTACAACACCTATTTTCACTCGTGGCGGCATTTGATGGGAAAAAATAGCTGTTCCGCAAACTCAATCCGTGTCGTTGCCGCCGCTCACATCTTGCAGTTCTCCTCACGTGAGCAAGCAACAAGCTCACCAGCCTCACGCCTACTACCAGCTCTCCATCAGCAGGGATTCGGTGGCGAATTAGCCCATCCTCGGCAACGGCGCCGCTGTAGCAACAGTAGGTAGTTACAGCAAAAAGCACAGGGCTCGAGTTGCTAGAAGCATGTGATAGGCCGTGGTGCTCTCCTATATACAATGCTATCGTGGCCTTCAGCAGCGCCATCTTCCCATCGCAAGAGCCGTTTACTATACAATCGCCATTATTATCAAAGCCATAACATTTTGTCCGGATACAGGCGGGTAACTGCCTCTCAAGCTCGCCAAGTTACGGGTGAAAGGCTATGTGAAATCGTTGATAGGCCAATCGAGCCAAACCTAGCGCGCTGCGTATGCCAGCTTTTGGCCGATTCAATTACGGGGAGCTCAAAGAAGTTGCATGCATATGTGTTATGTTGACCTTTCGCCCTCTATTTCCCCATGCCAACGTGGACTGCATCTTGGAGTGTTGGGCCGAACATATGGAGCTGGTCGTTCTGATCGCCATAATTGTGCTATTCACCAGATAAATTAAATCCACGAGGTGTTTCTCAAAAAACAGTCTCCCTGTTTCAGCCGTAGACCCTGTATAAAGCCAATGGCCCAACGGTCTGTGTTCCAAAAACCATGCCAGCCTTGTGAATAATACATGTAATTAATGCAGGTCGGGTATACAAACGATGCGCCTATTTAAGAACATTAGTGATCTCTCGCACTCGGTCGTGATGCTTGACATCAATCACCTTGGTTGCAAGGCGTACTTAACCCGCCTGGAACGGGGGGCGCGAGACGATTGATCGAAGTGGAGCCGAGGCGTCGCAGACTTGCCATGCCCACTACAAGCATCGCATGTGTTTCCTGCTGAAAACATGCCTACCACTTCGGAGGACTCACACGTGAGGATATGAGACCATGTTTGGTCAATCAATGGTCTACTCCAAATGCATGAGTATCAAGTCAGTCGCCGCGAGCCAGGGGTGAAGCTGTCCTGCAAGGGCAGTCAATGGATCAGCATGCATCGTCGTCACCAGTCCCAGGCGACTGGAAGCTGTACATGTAAGTAAAGTACTTGATTGACCCGTCTTCCTCACAACATCCCATTCCTCTACCAAAGGCGCTACTGTAACCATCACTTTACTGTGCCATTCCCGATCACTACAATTCGACACCGAGATACACGATATTCCCACAGTACTCTACACTGCGGTCCAGCCTGCCGACCACGACAACATGCCGCCCATCCCAGTCCACATCGACGAGCCCATCACACCGAGCAAAGCCCAGGGCGTTACTCCACAGACCGCTCGCTCAAACGAGCCCACCAAAACAATCAATTCCAACACTCCTGGCACAACAACTGCCGCCGGTGGTCCATCATCCGCCTATCCAGCAGCGCAGGCAGCAGCACCACCCGTTCCAGGCACAACTCCCTTCGCCCAACCAACACCTACACGCACCACCCAAACCACACAAGATGCCGTCCCGCCCCCTCCCCAACCAGGTGCCGTGCCCGTTCCCCCCACACAAACAAGCAGCATCCCGCCTCCACCACGAACAGGCCAAGGCAGCACCTTCAATGCTCCTCCGCCTCAGATCAACTACGCACCTACCAAGTCTACAGACACGACCGCGCCGACCAGTACTCGACCACAGCAGGCAGCCACGACTGTCAACCTCGGCCCTGTCAATCCTCAGCCCTCCATGTCGGCGAACCACCCAACAGGCTACCAACAGAACCTGTTCGCGCAGGAAATGAGCCCCGCGCAAAGAGCTAGCTTGGATCAACAAGAAGAAGCGGAGCGGAGAGGAAGCATGTTTGCTGGCTTGCCGGGAGGTGGAGGCGGAGGTGCGAATGGGAGAGGAGGTGGAGGCGGCGTGATAGGAGACGACGCTTCTCAGACGGCGGGCAATGTTTGGAGCGCTGTCAAAGGATGGGCGAGTGCTGCGGGGGAAAAGGTAGCAGAAGCCGAGGCTGCGGCGTGGAAGAAGTTCGATGGGAAGAAGTAGGTCGTTCGTCTTTGGCGTTGAGTTTGCGCAGGGCGAGGCATGGTGATGCATTTATGGAAATGGTTCGATATATGGGCTCCGACCACAACGAAGTGGGCTACCGAACGCTTCACATTCATGTTTTGGCGAGGCTAGCATGCTGTCGAAAAACACATTGGATATTCTTCGTGGTTAGGTAAGCAGGTAGTCTATCTCTGTCGCTGGGCTTTAGCTACCAATCACTAGATATCCAGTAACGATTCATGGAAAATACCAAGAACAAGAGCAGATTCAGGAAAAACCGATTCGACTCAAACCATATCCCTCCCCCTCACAACCTTATACCGCCCACCCGCAACACTAGGACTACGCGACCTACCACCATACCTCACAGCAACCGGCTGCAAACCCGCCGGAACCTCCTCATAGTGCGGTGGCGAGCTTTCTCTGAACCCAACAGCTGCACCCTGCTGGAAAGGTATCGCCGATTCGCCGCCTTCAGCAGCCTCCAAACTCCTATACCGCCCTCTGCCCGACCGCGTGATAGGAGAAGTAGGCGTGTAAGTATCGCCGCCGCGTCCGCTTTGTTGTTTGCCCATCACAAGGCTTGCAGCCCGTGCCATGCCGTGGAAGAGGTCGTATGGGCTTATAGCGTGCAGAGCTGCTTTCCAGATGGGCAGGCGCTGCTTCTGCTGCTGCTGCTGTTGTCTTCCGCTGCTATACTCAGTCGCCGAGAAGGCGTACCAGAAGACACCTGAGAAGATGATGCATTCGATGCACATGAGGGTATTTGGGAGGGCGTAGGTGAGATCGCCGTAGGAGAAGCGGTCCGAGGTCTTGACGACATCTTTGTCGATTAGGATGTTGAAGATCCACTGGAATGAACACAAATCGTCAGCGCCAAATTTTCTCGGACTCCGCGTTCGAGCGAGAAGATGCAGAACATTCAATGGAAGGGATGAAGAATGAACAGGGAGAAATGCAAGCACTTACAGTCTGGACGAATCGCACCGCCACCATTAGCTTGAAGCAAGTGATCTTAGCCAGACCTCTGCGAGCTTTCATCAGGACCTTCATGCGGCCGTAGAAGCTGACGATCGAAAAGATGGCGACCGTCACCCCCAGGGCCTGGATCACGGCGACCCAAAAGTGGCCGTACTTGGGCTTGAGCGACGATTCGCAATACGTCCCCGCCGCTTCGGTGGCTTCGAGAATAATGATGGCAATGATCTGGGCAATCGGGTATTGGAAGACTGCCACCCAAGTGATGCGCGGCCAGGTCCCTCTGCTGGTTCCGGCCTCTTGCTTCGCTATCATGGCTTCGAAGACGTCTTTGCCAAACGTCGCGCCTTTCGTGGCGGAGGCGGGCGCTGCAAATTGGACGTAGAGGAGGAAGAGGGAGCAGATGCAGATTGCTTCGTAGAAGGCACTAATCGGGTCGATGTACCGGGCTACGGAGTAGTTGTATATCTCGGCTGGGGATATGAGGGCGAAGACGAAAGGAGCGAAGACGATCCGGACGATTTGGCGTTGTTCTTTGGGCGCGTTATAGCGTACCAGGTGCATTGTTATCAGGGTCGTTGAACTGATCAATGTTATGATGGTTGAGATGGCGGAAATGATGAACAGAATGTCGTGTGAGCTGCCTTTGGCATCGAGATGTTTGACACCTTCTGGGACTGGGCAGCTGTGGTCTCGTGCCATGGCTGTGTACGGTATGCAGGTAGGAAAGATGCCAGAAGGAGGAAGTGATTGTGCTTTGTGGGATGCGAAGAAGGGTGGAAGATGTATGAGTTGATTTAATAATGCACGAGTGAGCAGGCCTTTGTATACACTCTGCATGCGTAGAGCAATGGTGTCAGACCCGTATGTTGATCATGCGTCTCCAACGCCATGCTTGTGCATACAAAACGGGGCTATGCCACTCTGGCATACCTAACATAGAACCAGACGGATGTTTTGGAACCTGAGAGCCTGTCAAGCATCAACAAGCTTGACCCACCTGCCTACTAAGCCTCTAAGACTCAGAGCCAGTACAAGATATGCTTTGATGGACGCAACGTTGGATAGCAAGATGTCACGCACTGATAGGCAAGGCTGTGTGCAGTGGACATCGACGGCCGCAACAGAGGCCGAGCGTGGCGAGATATGCGCTTTGTGGTGCGTGTTGACTCCTACTCGCTCGTGTTCAGCCCCAAGACAATCAAGCGAAGTGTTGAACGAAGACGCTGAGCCAGAAAACTTGCCATTCCTAAGTCGTAATCTCATGATCAAACCAAAGATTGATATGCACGCTTACATCGAAGAACGCGAATCGACCGCTGTTATAGTGTACAACGCTCATTAATGGGAGAGTCTTTCGACAAGATCTTTGAGCACGTCTGCTCTCTCTGGGGACAAGCAAATTGGGACATGTTCTTGTGAATTCGACGGCAGCCCGACCCGATTATTTATCCCATGCAGAATTCCGCGGCGATTCACCGAGGATTCCTTGCCCAAATTATTACCCTTTACAGTATGTCTGGACATACGTTATACATGTACCCAGCCACGTGTTCTGGCGCAGCAAAAGCTACATGCAGTCGCGACGGTCTTGACCGAAGTTTTCAGCTGGAGGTTGACGACCTCGTATTCGCATCATGGGCCGAAGGATTCGATCCTGCAGGTGTTCAGCTGGCCGCAGCATGGAACTCTTTATGGCAGCCAATGCGACGATCGTCTTCGCAAGATCTCACCACCGCAGGATGACAAGATGACAGCATACTGCATGACAAGGGATTTATGCCGTCGTTCGTTCCGTGAGATTGTTCTGCTATCTTCATCTTTCGTCCGCTTCTGAGGTTAATCTTCAGAATTTGCACAAAGTGGTTCAAATTGTCCAAGATGCCCGCCGTTGGGATGGCTACAGCTGGACTCTACATGCTGGCGAGAGATGCCAGTAGCAAAAAGGCAGGAGCTGGAGAAGCAGAAACAGACCAGAAAAGGCTGCCATTCAATGCCGGACGGGATGCTTCGAATGTAGATGCTGAGAAAGATTGGGCGTAAGTAGTGTACTATAGTGACCAGAGACTATGCTCCGAACTGATCATGTTCAACGAAGAGGCTCGTTGGATAGCTACACTTCCTCTCAGCAATCTACGTCGGCCATTCAGCGAACGGACTCCAAACTGTTGCGCGAAACTCTACAGCCCACATGCTCGAGCGATGTAATAGAGTCGCCTACGTCTCTATCCCACGATTCGCCTGAACTCGTCCAAACAGCAGGCACGCGTGCTTCTAGTTTTACAGATGGCTCAGGCAGCACGACCTCAGTCGGTCACTCTGTGCGCGTTAGGACCAAAGGCCACGACCTCAAATCAGGCTTTCCGTACCACCCAGGCTTGTTTGATATGCGTGTGCGACCAGACGGTAAGAGTAACGGAAAGTGTGTTTCGAGTCCATATTGGACTAACACCCGTAGACTGGCAGCAATTCAGCGACCAGCTGACCGATTCCACGAAATTCGACGCCGGCGACTACGCCAAATTGTGGGCGGCAGTGGGAAGTTTGGCATTGACAGGTAGCATATTTACCTCGATGTGGGTTGGCAGGTAAGTGGCAGCTTGGCTCGGGTAGCTTGAGAAGTCTTTCACGTAGCTAAGAACATTCCAGGACAATGAACCGTTCGATCCAAGAGAAAAAGGTGGAGACCGGTCTAGTAGACACATCTCCAGGCAGCCTTGGGGATACGCTCGAGCATTGGAACACATCTTACTTTGGCCCACTCGGTCTTCACGCCCACCTCGAGCTCTCGGAAAGCGCCATGCGCAAGCCAAACCAAAAGTCGAGTATCATTCGCAAACCGTCAATTCTGTACAAGGAACGGGAAGAGAGGGAGCGGAGGCGCGAAGACCGCAAGTTCGTCGTGGTTGTCACGGGGCTGAGCCATACACCTCCGTCGCCTGCAGAAATCCACGAACTTGCCGGCGAAAACAACCACAGGATGGAGATGCCTGTGCCAAACGATCCCCGATGCCACACTGCTGAGCTGCCTGGAGATACGACATTGAGGCCTTCAGAGCTACCCACAGCCGATGACAAAGCGAAGGAAGACTTGGCCGATATCATTTGTGGTGTTCACGAGGTACCAGGAGACACGCCTGCAGAGCTGCATACCGATTCACCAAATGAAGACTCTCTGTGGCCGCGACCACTCGCTGTCGCGGACTCAAAACCGCACATGGTTGAAGGAGCATAGCCAAAGAGCACCCGAGCTCCCGCAGGGCCAACCTCACAGTCTCCGTGTCTTGCGAGTGGGTCGATAGTGGCTGTCAAGCAAGCAATCGGGACAGACCACTGCTAACGCTGTACAAATCGGTTCCGCTCTATGACCAACAAGCCAGTGGGCAAGAGACCTTTGGGGGCAACGGATCGTTGTGCTGACCAGCATTGGAAAACTGTTCACTTCGCTTTCTTCTTGAATGGAAGTGTGCCTTGACTGGCCTCTCTCTTGTGGCCCCTGGTGGCTTTTGGACTCGCCTTGGGGTTCCCACTGCTGCCCGAACGTGTCTCTTTCTTGCGAGCCGGAGCTGTCTCATGATTCCCATCCTCTTCTGCGCCGTCCGCGTCCTCGAAAGAATGCAGCCCGCCTGGCCCACCTTCTTTCCCCTTGGTCGGGCCCTCTGCTGCATCGTCAAAGAGCGCTTTCCAACTCCCATCCATGACCTTGGGATCGTTTCCATACAGGCCGACATGGTACGCACCCTTCATGCCTTCCAAACATATATCTTTCTGCGTAGCGAAATCGAACATTGGCTTGGGGTACGACTTCAGTCCATCTTTTTCTTCTTGTTCACCATCTCCTTCGATCCGGACCCCTGCCTTCTTCTGGTCCGCAATAGGAGCTTTGTGAGGCTCGTAGATGAACTTCTTGGGCATGTCTTTGAGCTCCGGTACGTACTTGCGGATGTAGTCGCCTTCAGGATCCCATTTTTTGCCGAATGCTACAGGACTGTAACAACGGAAGAACTGCGCGAAGAATGCAGTACAGCTCAGCCATTGCCAATTGCCAATGTTGCAGGGCGCTTCGTGGTCTACCAGCAGCTCCTCGAAGACCTCAGCACCTCGCTCCCAGCTGATGTAGCACCCGCCGCGTGTGAGGAAGCAGGCTACCGAGTGTCGTGCCAGATGGTGGATCCAGCCTTCAGTACGAAGTTGCCGCATGATCGCATCGATCCACGGGAATCCAGTCTTGCCGTGCGCCCATCGCTGAAACTGGGTCTCCTTTTCCGGGTCATCGATTTCGTACTCGCCAGTGATTAATTTGGTCTTTGTATCAACCTTGGACGGCAAATGCCAAGGAATGAATCGACAGTGGCTGTTGTTGTAAGTCTGGCCGAAAGACCACCCCAGCGCCGCCTGTGCCGCGAAGTACATGTCTCGGAAATGCAATTGACCCGTCATCGAAGTAGGCGGTTCGCTGACCGGCTTTTTCTCTTTGCGGCGCTCTTCAACGATGTCGAGTGTACGCCAATACAGATACCTACAACTCAAGGCACCAAAGTGCAGATAAGGAGACGTCATGAGTGTGCTTTGCGGTTCAAATGCCGCAGGTGAAGTGTTGGGCTTTGCGAAAGTGCCAATGTAGTCTTCGTCAGAGAAGATACGCTCCTCGAGCCTCTTGAGAATCACAGACTCTCCACCTCTGATGGTTGTAGTGGCAGCCTTGAGTCCCAGCTCGTCGAACGCCGGCGGAGCAAAGTCACCTTTAGGGCCTGCCAGACCTTGCGCGTATGACTTTTCCTCGTCAGCGCGATGGTGCGCGTTGATGTCTGGTGCCGGCGCTGGCATGTCTTGTTCCAGTTTATCCAGATGCATCTCTCCTGGATCTGGCAGAGATGTAGGTGCATCCAATGGTCTCGGGATCTCCCCAATCTTTGCACCAGCAGCTGTCAACTGATTCGCACTCATCGTCGGCTTGCCGCCATTCTTCTTTACGATCTCATCGCTGTCCCAAAGTGTCCTTCCGCTCTTAGTGATGACCTCTACACCAGCCTCTTTCGCCATGCGTTGAACCTCGTCGTCTCTTTCCCGCGCATACGCATCTGTGTCGCGCTCATAGACAAGGTGAGTGATCTTCCAAGCTTTCCACAGCTTCGGGAGAAGTGTCACAGCGGGTTCGCGAAGCACAAAGAGCTTGCTTTTCTTGTTCAGATTGGTGATACTCTTGCTCAAGTCATTCTGGCAATCGAGCAGAAACTGCCAGCGATTGACCCCGACTCGCGCGCGGTAAACGTAGTGACTGTCCCAGCACCATATTGGATAGAAAACTTCGGGCTCCAGATCAAGAGCTGCTCTCAGAGCTGGCGAGTCGTGGAGACGCAGATCCGTGCGGAACCAGTATATCACCCGTGGCTTGGGCATGTTGCGCGTGTGTTTGTGATGTTGGAAGTTCGGGCACTGTGTTAAGATGGTATGGAGGTGATCGAAAGGGAGGGCGATCCAGACCTAGACCTACCATCAGTTAGCTCTACAGCTGCATCATCGTACATAGTCATTGACAGTAGCGCATGCAAGGACGCGACAGATCGTCGACAGAGTTCGCGTTCCTGAAGTGGTGATATCATTGTTGATTCCAGCCATCGTGCGTTTTTTGAACGCGCTTTGGGCTTCGATCCAGAGTCAAGAAACAATTTCCGACTGTTTGGAAAGTGAAGAGACAGATTTACACCCTCTCTTGTCAGCTTGAGGGCAAGCTAACCCGCAAGTCATTCGGTCCAATACTGAGAGAGTTACGAGTATGTGCTCTGCCAGGTGGGTTTTTCCCAATCTTCGGTCAGTCCTTAGCGCCGGATATCCCGAACCGCTCTGATTGGCTCACTGCAGTAAGTGAGGTACATTGAAGTGAAGTGGGGAAAAAAAATGAAGATGCCTTATCACGCATCGACATCAGATTTTCCTCAAGTGAATGATTACTCAACAGACGGTCCGCTAGATTGCAACGTTGGGTTGAGAATCTCCCATTGCGAAGTCACTCTCATGTTTCACCGCTGGCCTTACCTTCACAAAGAAAAGAGTAACAACCCACTCCGGAAACAGGCAAGGAGAACCGTAACGACATCATATTGGTATAACAACTACACTACTGCAGACTCCACTTTCCATCCTTCTCCACAATCTCAATGCTTCTCTTCTCGTCCAAACTCCTTCTGCCGGCCTCAAGGATCGCACCGGTAGCGATGGTGTTCTTCAATGTCGGCAGGCCCATCTTGTCCAGGTCGTCGAGCGACTTGCGACCATCTTTGAGGGCCTGGACGCCGTTGATGAACTTCTCAAAGCTCACGTAGCCGTAACCACCCTGGCCGGCGAAGTTGCCCTCCTCGTCGGCGGCGTATTTCATGTACTGTGCGGGTGATAGTCAGTGGGTGTGATCTGAAAGAGTGTGTGATGCGAGATTATTGTCCCAGGGTAGCTCAGGTCGTGGCAAGTCCTTGGAATGCTACGAACGAGCTGGACATATTCTCCTCGTCTGGCATCGATCGTGGGAATATCGGGGGGATACATACTGCAACAGTGTTAGTGAATCAATCTTCTTTGCATGGTAGCCAGCAAAACTCACCGAATGGGTTAAGATGGAAGAGGCCAGCATCATCCCCAGCCAACTCGTAGCCGCGCTTGGCTTGGTTCACACGAACCTCGCCCTTGGAAGCCATGTAGTGGAAGTACTGGTTGGAGTGCACACCAGCCTTCTGGGGTGCGGTCCAGGAAGCAGTGTACACACCCGTCGCCCGGCGGCCAGAACCATCCTTCTTCTCCCAGTCTACAAGCAAAGTAATGGTGTCCTCGGTCTCGGGCACGCAGCCAAGATCGGTCGCAATTCCGGCGGATGCACTGGCCGTGACCTTGACAGGTCGGAAGTCAGGCACCATGCTCTCGTTGATATCGATGTGGTGGCTGTTGAGGTAGTACGAAATGTCGCTGTCCTTGCCCGCCCATGCCTTGAAAGTCTCGAGCTGAGACTTCGGTTGGCTCATGTAGCTGTAGAAGTAGTTGAACTCGCCCAAAAGCCCCCTGACGGCGCGATCACGGGCATCCGCGTAGGCCGGGTCGAATCGCTTGTGGTGTTCGATGTAGACAAACACGTTGTTCTTCTTGGCTTCCTCAATCAAGTGCTGGTGTTCGCTGAGCAGCTTGACTGCAGGCTTGGTGATCATGACGTGGATCTTGCGTTCGATAGCATAGAGGGCGATCGGGTAGTGTGTTGGGTCGGGTGTGAAGATGGTGATTGCGTCGCCTGGTGACAGTGCGTCGATTGCTTTCTTGTAGGCTTCCGAGTCGCGCTGATCGTTCGCAGGGTAAGACTCGAAAGATGTATCGAGGCCGTTGTAGTGCTCTGTGATGTTCTTTGTGAGGTGCTCTCTGATTGCAGGGAATTTCTGGCCGGAAGTTCCAACCATGGACAGGTTGCCGACCTTGCCTCGTCGACGCAGATCGAAGAGGGTCAGGCCAACGACGCCGACCTTCTTGTCGCTACCAGAGGCTCCGCCGCCGACAAAACCAGTAGTGTACTCGCCGGTGCCGACCATGCACACGTTGATGGGTGCCATATTCGCGGTATCTGATCTGATTGTAAGTCCTAAAGGCAGTGTTCGACTCTCGGGGAGGTAATTTGAAATGCAATAGAGTATGTAGCGTGCGAGAAGACAGAAAAGGCGAAAGCGCGATAAAAGAGACACAATTACCAGCCGTGAATACTTGTCCAAGCGAGCGCCAACCTGCTCTTGCGAAGCCACGAGACAAAAGATTGCTGGGTTGTCAATAGCCGAAACGGCTTTGAGTGTCATGAATTGTCCGTCCTCCCACGCGGGGCAACTGCCACCCCACCTGCCATGGTCAAACATGTTGCTCATTCGTGGAAATTGATGTTGTTCCACCAGTGGGAGGAGTGAATTGAATTAGCGCTGCAATCCAGACCCCGGTCGGTGTCTGCCCTTCGCTGAGTAGTGGCCCGAGGCGATACTTTTGGTGAGGGTTCACACCTCCCAAGGCGGCCACAACAGGCATGTCAGCGCCGTGCGAGCCATGTGGATGCACGCGGGACCTAAACGAGGCAGTTAAGAGGAGTGAGATTGCCCGTCTGGGTGGCTGATGGTTCGTTGTGACTCTTTTTTTTTCACTCTCAAATCTACTGAGCATTTCAAGCGAACGTCGGCAATCTAAAAGCCGCACACAAACACCAGAACAATAGAAGTGGTTTCACCCAGGCAATCTATACCAGCAATCCGACAACATGGCCCCCAACGGCGACTCTCGTACTCCCCTTCGCCATGGCATCTACGCTCCTACCATGACCTTTTTTGACCCGGAGACCGAGGAGCTCGATATCCCCACCATCAAGAAGCATGCCGTCCGTCTTGCCAAAGCTGGCCTCGTGGGTCTCGTTACCATGGGATCAAACGGCGAGGCCGTCCACATGACACGCGAAGAGAAGTCGGCAGTGACCAAAGCCACCCGTGAGGCACTCGACGAAGCCGGATTCAGAGACGTCCCCGTAATCGCTGGCGCAAGTGAGAACAGCATTCGTGGTGCAGTCGAGCTATGCAAAGAGGCGTCGGCTGCCGGTGCTGAATACGCTCTCATTTTGCCGCCTGCATACTACAGAGCGCAATCTAGCGAAGCACTGATCTTTGAGTACTTTACCAGCGTCGCGGAACAGAGCCCCATCCCGATCATGCTTTACAACTACCCTGGTGCTGTCTCTGGCGTCGACATGGACTCGGATTTCATGATCAGGTTGGTAGAGGCGACAAAGGGAAAGATATGCGGCGCGAAGTTCACTTGTGGCCAGACGGGCAAGCTCACACGCGTGGCCGCTTTCACCAACGCCGTGAGCGTCAAGTCGCAAGGTAGCGGGTGGATGGCGTACGGTGGTATCGCAGACTTCACTGTGCAGACCGCAGTCTCTGGTGGCAGCGGGATTATTGCAGGAGGCGCCAACGTCCTTCCTAAGCTGTGCGTCAAGGTCTGGAACCTTTGCACCGAGGGCAAGTATGAAGAGGCCATTGAGCTGCAGAAGGTTCTCAGCAAGTGCGACTGGGTGCTCACGAAGTCGGCGATTGCAGGCACAAAGGCGGCGATAGAGCTCGAGTACGGCTACGGTGGCTTCCCCAGGAAGCCTCTGCAAAGACTGAGCGAGGAGGAGAGACAGAAGATCAAGAAGGGTATTGCGGAGGCGATGGAGATCGAGAACAAGCTGTAGAGTGGCAGTCGATACATCCTGTACACGAGAATTATCAAGCGGTATTGATGACATGAGCGACCTATAGAAGGTCGGCCAAGGTGGCACCATAGTAAATCATGGCGAACGTTCCAAGCAGGTTCAAACCAGAAGACACGCCGTGCAACTTGCCGAAGCTCGAGTTGAGTCTCTTCATCTCGGGACTCTTCTCGCCAGGGTCGTAGTACTTCTTTCCGTCTCGTGTTTCTGTAGCATCGTCAGGTATCTGTATTGGCAGAATATTCTCGAGAAGGCCACTCCGTTCCATCCTTAATGTATCTTACCTTGGTGCTTCCTCTCCTTCATCACTTTGGTGGTCGCCGGACCGAATACAAACAAGTTCGCAGCGCTCGTCGCAAACATGATCGCGACTGGAACACCGGCTGTCCAAAAGCTGTTGTCCGAGAAGATCCCCCAAAACCCTGTATTCTGCGTGACCGCTTTGGCTCCAACTTGTGCAATCTTGTCACCGGGCCACGTCAATGCGAGCAAGACGGGTAGCGCAGCCTGGAATGTGAAGTACGGCGGGAAGATGGCTTGCTGGAGTGTCGAGAACTGTGGTCGCGGAAGCGCCTTGAAGGCGAGAGGGCCGCCGAGGAAGGTCTGGAAGAGGTTACTGCCGAGGAGGGTGCCGTAGGTCAGGATATGGTAGACCTTTGGGTCTGAGAATGAGGCGGTACTGGGCATGGTAGCGGTGTTGAAGTGAAAGCTGGAGGTGTTGCGAAGAGGATGTGGAAGTCAAGAAACCAACCGGCTTGGATACTGTATATGTATGTACAGCAAATACTGTGCTGTGATCACCGGGCAGTGTTTCGGTTTGGTATACGTCACTATCTGTGTAAGTGAAGAGATGGATGTGTGCTAGGTAGCCTGCAGCATAGATGGGTAACTCTCAGACCAGCGACGCGCCTTGAGACAGCAACCGCGTTTGGCTGCCTGAAACACTAACGACCTCGCTCTTTTTGTTTGGCCACCGAGCCAGCCATGTGAACATCACCGTTCGTCAGATTTTCAAATCGATCAATCCATCGTCCAAGCAGCTATGGCGGGCAAAGAGGCCACTGTTTACATCGTCGACGTTGGCTCGTCCATGGGATATCGCGAAAATGGCCGCCAGGAGACGAACCTCGACTTCGCGTTGGAGTACGTCTGGGACAAAATCACAACGACCATTGCGACAGGACGTAAGACTGCCATGGCTGGTGTGATCGCTCTCAGATCCGATGACACCAACAACGAACTTTCAGGCGACCCAGCTTATCGACACATCAGCGTCCTGCAGGAGATTGCCCAGATTCAGATGCCAGAGTTGCGCAAGTTGCAGAACGAGCTCGTCGTGAGCTCAACGACTAATGGGGACGCAATCTCTGCTATTGTAATTGCCATCCAGATGATCGTAGTTCAGTGCAAAAAGCTCAAGTACACCCGCCGGATCGTCCTTGTCACGGACGCGAAACTCTATATGGATGCGGCTGATCTGGGTCAAGTGACAAGCAAGCTCAAGGAAGATGGGATCGAGCTCGTTGTATTGGGTGTCGACTTTGACGATCTTGAGTACGGCTTCAAAGAGGAAGATAAAGATCCAGCGAAAGCCAGCAACGAAAGCATCTTCCAGCAGCTATGCAACGACTGCAACGGCATGTTCGGTACGCTGGCCCAGGCAGTGGACGAATTGCGGATTCCCCGGACCAAAGAAACCAAGCCAATTCCATCCTACAAGGGAACTTTGACGCTTGGCAACCCTGAGCAGTACGACACCGCATTGGCGATCACTGTCGAACGCTACCCCAAAACAATGGTCGCAGCACCTCCGTCTGCAAGTTCGTTCGTTGTCCGAAATGACATCGAGGCAACCCAGTCAATGGATGTAACGAACGGGGATGAAGGCGGAGAAGCTTCCAATGACGGGCTGGCAGCAGTGCACGCAGCACGCACGTATCAAGTACTTCAAGACGGAGCTCCTGGTGGCAAGAAAGACATTGGCCGTGACGAGCTTGCAAAAGGCTACGAATATGGTCGCACCGCTGTGCATATCTCAGAAAGCGACCGCAACATCACAACCTACGAAACTCATCAAGGTCTGGACATCATTGGCTTTATCGACGCCAACCAATACAGCAGATTCACCGACATGTCTAGGACGAATGTAATCGTTGCTGAACGAACGAACGAGAAGGCTTACATGGCCCTCTCATCTTTCATACACGCGCTCTACGAGCTTGAATCGTATGCAGTAGCACGCCTGGTCGTCAAGGAAAACAAAGAGCCACGAATTTTGCTGTTGCAGCCCGCAATCGAGCCAGAATTCGAGTGTCTGTACGACGTGGAACTCCCTTTCAAAGAAGACGTTCGCTCGTACAAGTTCCCACCTCTTGACAGGGTTGTCACTGTGAGCGGCAAAGAACTCACTATTCACCGTAATCTTCCGTCCGTGGAACTCAAAGATGCTATGAGCGACTACGTGGACAGCATGGACTTGTCGGAATTTGGCAAGGATGATGAAGGCGAGCCAATGGAGTACGCGCCGCTTGACGAAACCTTCAGTCCGAGACTCCACCGCATCCAACAAGTCATCAAACATCGCGCGATCTACCCCAACAAAGAGCCTCCTGAGCCTTACGAAATCCTACTGCACTACTCGAACCCACCACAAGACTTGGTCGAGAAAGCTGAGCCCGTTCTTGAGCGACTCAAACAAGCAGCAGACGTCAAGCCAGTCCCGCCACCAGCTCGAGGCAAGCGCTTCGGGAAGAAAGAAGCTCCCAAACCAATCTCATCCCTGGACGTCGACGACCTGCTTCGACAAGACGACCACCGCGCCAAGAAGCGCATTGATCCCAACAACGCAGTTGCCGAGTTCAAGCAAGTGCTCCAAGCAGCCAGTGGGGATGACATCGACATCGAAGCCGTTCGCGACGCCTGTCAGCAACTAAACGACATCATCGGCAATCTGATCAAGCATTCGATAGGAGATGTCAACTATGACCGCAGCGTGGAACTGATCCGCACGATGCGGGAGGAATGCTTCGAAAAGGGAGTCGAAGACGTGTACAATGACGTCGCTCGGGACTTAAAGAAGAAGATCTTGGGAGAAGAGCTCGACGGTGATCGGGTCGATTTGTGGAACAAGATAAGAGTGAATAGGATGGGTTTGATCATGGCGACAGACGACAACCCAGGTGGTGCTTCAAAGGAGGAGACTGAGACATTTCTGAAGGCAAAGTGATGGTGTGCGGTAGGAAAAGCTCAGTAAGATGAAGTGATACCCTTTTGCATCCCCTTATTTATTGATCCGACTGCAAGGACGCCTTTATGTATGCGTCCAATCTGACCCGTTCAGCCTTCAGAATTCGAGTCGTTCGATCATAACATGCCACTGAGAGGAACAGGGCTCCGGGTCCATCTGAGTCTCTAATACTAACACCACAGAGACAATTGTGTGCGTTACGCACGTTTGTAGTTCCGCATTAGGAAAAGTTAATCATGGCAAACAAAGAACAAAGCCCGTCGTGAGAAAAGGAAACTCTGGGATCTCGGTAATGAGCCCTTTGTCATGTTCGATTACCCCAGCACAAAGAGAATCGATCCTGGAATTGCAATGATTCAATTTGATTATGCGAACCGCAGGTTTTCATGAAGGCAGAACATTTCCCTTCTATAGTCTCAGACACTAACACTCTAGGGCTCAGTACTCGACACACAATAGCGCACATTGCTATTGTCAACTCTTGGACTTGCAGTCTACATCAAGCTACACGACAGCGATTTTCAGCGCCGGCAATAGCGCAGACCTGCTATTGTCGCCATTCATTGGGCTACGGTTTTATCGAACACTTTGCTTGAGGTTGTGAAACATTCCGGACAGACATACATACGAAACTCGATAGACTCGACTCGAAGACACCCACAGCACGATACTCCATCGAAAACTCCCGATCTACAACGACAAACGAGGACCAAATCACTCCCGGTGGAAAAATCAGCAAAGCCCACCATGGGCACCAAACTCGGCTCCTTTTTCTTCGCATTCGCAATCTTCTTACTCCCAAGACGCCACCACTGGGCGGTTGCCCTCGCTCTATTCCTACCACTGCTATGGACCTTAGCAACGATCGACGCCCATGACCGCAAAACAGAAAAGCTCGATCGCCAAATCGAGAAGCTTGAAGACGAGTACCGCGGCCAGCACTCCATCAACCGCGCCTGCCTGGAAAGACACCAAGAAGCTATCGCGAAGCTCAAACAAGACCATAAGCTTCAGCTAGAACAGCGCCATGCTCCTATCATCGCTGACGAGACGGTCTGCAGCCGTGTCCACTACGAGGATCGCGATCGCGATGAAGTGGCTGAGCTTGAGATCAAGGAGTTGAAGGACATCATTTCCGCGCTCCAGCAAGAAAATCCCAGGCAGGAAGCAGAAGTTGACCAGCGTTCTCCCTCAGCAACACCGCAATCACGTCCGACGACTTGGCGCAGCTTGGGCAAAAAGACTATGCAGGAAGAGCCTCCAATTCCTGTCGCTGCAGAGAATGCGCCCTACACCAGTGTCCACCACGAGGTCCGTGATGCATTGAGACTAGCGTTTGAACGCGAGATTGAGGACTTGAAAGACACTATTCTGAAGCTGCGGCAAGAAAAGGCTCATCCACCTGTTGCCTTTACCACTGGAACGTCCCGCACCCGCGTCCACTACGAGGGCTCCTACGATCAAGAGAGCGAGCGCGAGAAAGAGGAGTTGAGAAAGACTATTCTGAAGCTTCAGCATGAAAAGCCCCAGTACGAACAGGCACATGCCCCTGTCGCCTCCGCCACCGCCGAGATACCCTGCACCCGCGTCCACTACGAGGGCGGCCGCGATGAAGTGACCGAGCGCGAGAACAAAGAGTTGAAAGAGGCCAATGCGGATCTGCGAGCGCAGATTAGCCAAATGCACAGGAGAGAGTGCCTCTGGAAAAACCGCGTGGAACGCAGGGAGATACGCGCCGAGAAATTCCAGCAAGACGCTATCAATTTGCAGGGGACACTGGCTAAGCACCAGCGAGGAGGTCCTTCTAATGCCGCCGCCGAGACGCCGTGCACCCGCGCTCACTGCGAGGATCATGATTCTGAGGCGGATATTAAAACGAACCAGGAGCTCAAACCATCATTGACGGCTTGCTTGACAAGGTCGTAGATCTGCAAACAACTATCCTCAAGCTGCAGCAGCCTCCCGTTACCGCTTGTGACCGCGTACACTACGAGGATCGTGGTACTGAGAAGGTCATTAAAAAGAATCAGGAGCTCAAAACCTTCAATGACGACTTGCTTGACCAGGTCGCAAAGCTGCAAGCAACTATTTTCAAGCTGCAGCAAGAACAGCCTCCCCGCGAGACGATTTGCTACCGCGTGCATTACGAGGATCCTGGTTCTGAGACGGATATCAAAACAAACCAGGAGCTCAAAGCCTTCAATGACAAGTTGCTTGAGCAGGTTGTGCAGCTGGAAGTAACCATCCGTAAGCTCCAGCAAGAGAATCCTCCCGTCGCCGCTGAGACGCCTTGCACCCGCGCCCACTGTGAGGATCACGAAACTGCGTCGGATATTCAAACGAACAAGGAACTCAAGAACGCCAATGCCGACTTGCGCGACCGAGTCACCCAGCTGCAGGACCAAGAAGGCTGGCGTCAGGAGCGTATCGGGATGATCCAGCAGCAGAGGAACGCTTTGCGGACGCAATTGACAGATCTGCTAAAGCGAGAGAGCCTATGCCAGCAGCGTATCCATACGATGCAGCAAGAGAAAACGTCTCTGAGGACGCAATTGACAAGTCTGGAGCACAAGACAGCGGAGTACAAAGCAATGATCCTCAAGCTCCAGCAAGAAAGGCCCGCCTTCGCTGGCGAGACGCCTTGCAATCGCGTGCACTACGAGGACCGCGATCAAATCACCGAGGCAAAGTGCAAGACCTTCAAAGACACCAACACCGACTTGCTTGAGCGGGTCGTGCGTCTGCAGAGGCGAGAGGGCATGTTGCAGTACCGTTATGATCTCATCGAGCAGAAGAAAAACGCTTTGCAGACGCAGTTGGGGTGTCTTAACGATCAGGCGGCGGATTGGAAGCATGATGCGATCAAGTATAAGAACCAGGTGGATAAGTACGAGGGCGCCTGGAGGAGGGAAGTCGACAAGAGAAGATCGAAGGTGTAGATTTGGATCTTGAGAGCGAGATTTTGAGGAGTGGTTGAGCTGACCTCACCACGCGAGTGTAGACCTAATGACTTTGTCGGAGATGCAATCAGCGAATATGCCGTTCCTCAGCGGTAGAATACGATCAAATCCGATCCAGCTACTAAGGTGGTAGGTCAAACAAGCCGGACTACCTTGGAGATGTGCTCGTCAATCACACAGTTTCCAGTGATATAATTAGATCGAATCGACTCGGAGTCCAATGACAATGCGTCCATGGGCTGTGTCCTGGGAGATGTAGTGACGCGATCCGTCCTTTCTCACCGGCATTCCAGAATTACAACGGACCGGAGTTCGATGGTAGCACAACATTAGCGCCATTAAATCCCTAAGTATATGGCATGCATCCTTTGCTTTACATTTCATCGAAATCTACTTCGCTTTAGCAGCCATCGCCGCAGTATCCTAAGCCCAAGTCAGCACATCAATCCCATCTCCATTTTGGACTCATCGCAGGGCTCCTTTCCAACGCGGTTTCAGAACTCACCAAATAAACCTGATAAAACACCATCTTCAGATTCCCATGCTCAGACCCAAACCTCGCCCTAGCAGCCCACTCGATACCCTCCGCCCTCTTCCCGTCCTTCAACTCATAGTCCACCGTCCCATGCAGCATAACATCATCGCCGCCTTTGCCGAACGAGTAGATCATGGAAGGCTTGTGCGAGCGCTTGGCGACTTTCTCCCACATACCTTTGCGCATTTCGATGATACCTGATGAGGTTGCGAAAACACTGCGTGTAAGCGTGATGATTTGGATCAAAGAGGTTTTGACGACGAATGGGGTTTGATGTACAATAAGTAACAGCTGGAGTGAATGTTTTTGTTTCTTCCATCGCTACCTACTTACCTTCTCGACCGCTGGTCTCTTTGGAGGCCATGATTAATTTCGCATCGCTCATGAAGTGATCTGCATATTGCTCGTGGGCGACTGCGGTATCGGAGACGGCGTAGAAGCTCTCGAAGAAAGAGGCGATGCCGGGTCTGAGGGAGCCGTCTTCGGGGACGGAGGATACGTATTGCTGGGCCATGTTGTCTGTAGGTGTACTTGGGAGAATTGAGATATATGTGTGTCCAATCGGTATGCACAATTGTGAGGTGTGTTACATATCTACAAGGTGAAGTTGGTAACATCGGCTCTCGGCTATCGAGCGGCGTGTAAAACTGGAGCCCATCGCCGATCGGATCTTGTTACTTGTAATATTGGATCTTCTAGCATTGCCGAGGGAAAACAAACACAAGAAGGACAATCAAACGGTCGAACGAAAATGATGACAGTGGTTATACGCTGCATACCCTCGCAAGCAGATCTTGATTGTGTGTCGATCCACGTGCATATTTACAGTCCCACTAGATCCGACCCTCACAACCTATAAGTAGTATAAATTACAAAAAGAACGATTAGACTTCTCGAATATCACGAGAGCCGATCTCTCTCTCTACCATCTCGATGCCATGCAAGCTAGGATACCTGGCGCTGAAATCAGCTTCAAGATCGTGGGTCGCATCCTCGATGTCCAAGCTCTGGTTACCACGGGGAGCCACCTGATCGCTGTATCTGGCCGGTGCCTCCTGCTGCTGTGGGTAGTCTGGCACACCCTCCAAGTCCTTGGCCAAAAGAGCAGCAAGCCCTGTCGGTTTGGCTTGCATGGGTCTCTCGAGCTCCGGTTGCTGCTCTGGAGCTTGCTGCCACTGTCCGGTGCGGAGGACTTTGGGTTTCGGCGGCGCACTGGGACGCGAGACAGGGCGTTGTTGCTGGACCGCCGGGGGAGCAGATGCAGTGTGTGTCAGAGCATGACCTTGTGGTTGAGAGCGGACGCGCGGGTCCACGAGACCGGGCACGGAAAGATCCACAGGAACCTGGCGAGATGGCAACGGGACAGTTGGCTTGTTCACAGACGACGGTCGAGGCGGCAAAGGCTGATTTGCCGACTCGGGTTGGTTTGTGAATTTTCCATAGCCTTCTGCGGTCCTAGGCGCCACAGGAGATTTCCTGCCTTCATCGAGAAGTGACTGCACCCGTTTCTGGATAGTGCTTGCGCGACTAACGTTGGCCGAGTTTCCAGTACCGTTTGCTGTCACGTTCGCTCGGTATTGGGCAGCGGCTTCGGCGACTCGCCTCTCTTCTTGCACGAGCTGTTGTCGTTCAAACTCCCTTCTGACTTCCGGCGGAACATCTTCGGTCTCGTCGAATGCCGTATCGAGATACCTGCTAGGAGTTGGTTCGGAACCCTGAATCGGCGATAACGACTGAGAGGATTCGCCGTGTTGAGTCGCCTCAGGTGTTCTTGGTCTTTCGTCTGCTTGAGCCGTTTCCTCACCCGGGTTTTGTTCGAAGCGCTTGAAAGCATCACCGAATCGGCCAGCAAAGATGTTCTTAGCATTGGAGATTGAGGGAATGCTTGAGCGCTTCTTGTGACCCGACGGACCCTGCTTGCTGTGCCTCCGCTTGCTATGATCCGCTTCCTCGTTGCTCCGTAAGTAGTCCAAGTCATTTTCAATGTTGGGCTCGTCTGTAATCTGCTCATTGTTGTCGAACGCCATGAGGCGTGGGCTGGACTGGCGACTGCGACTCTTGTCCATGGATCTTCGTATCTCGACTGAAGATTTGCGAGCTGTTTCCTGATCACGGAGGAAATCCAAGTTGGAGCTCACGTAAACGCTGCTAGGTCGCTGGCGCAACTGGGCAGAGGAGGCCCGCGCAAAGGCAGGCTCATCGACCTCCAATTGCGAAGGCCGATGCATCTCCAGCGAAGGCCGGGAAGAGGTCGGGGACTTCGCTGATGCAGAAGTGTGTGATTTGGAGCGGAAGGTGTCAAGAATGTTCGGTCTCTTTGAAGTTTGTGGTTTGGTCTGAACTGGATCGGCGGCATCATTCGTAGCATCCCACGCTCTCGGAACGCTGGTGGACCGACTATGATCCGGCACCCGCCAGATCGGCCGCTTGCTAATCTCTGGCATTTTCAATTCTGGCATTTCGACTGGTTTCTTGAGTGCGGTGCTAGGAGGTGGAGAGCTGCCTGTCGCTGTAGACTTGTAATTAGAATTAGGTCTCATCGGCGTGGGCTGGTGCATGAGAGTAGACTGCTGGTTGAAATTTTGCACTTTCTCAGCAATGTTCGGCTTTGCGGGAGGCGGCATTGGCTTCTTGTTCAGCTGAGGGGTGCTATGGGATTTGAGCGGTTCTGCTTGGGGTTTTGACGAGGCGAAAAGGTCGTCTGCGAGTGCATGTGCAACACGATCATCGACCTTGTTCTGCTCAGGTGGCGAGGCTAGCGGTGCGCTCTTGTCGAACTGGAAGCGGCCGCTTGGGTCATGTGCGATAGAAAACTCGTCTAGCCTAGGGAATCGCTTTGACAATTCATCAACCGCGCCTGCTCGCGCCTCATAGTTCTTTGAGTCGAGGGCTGCAAACGGATCTCCTCTTGCTGGTGAAGGGCTAGGCTGCGCGGAGTTGGAAAGTTGCTGGGGAGTCGTCGAAGACGTCGGTCGGCCTCTTCGCATGGGTGCTATATCCGGGATGCGCGGAGCGTCTACTCGTGAGGTTGCCTTCTGCAAGCCTATAGGGCCGGACGAAGACGTTGGGCCATCGCGGGAAGGCAGCGTCTGGGTCTTCCGTGCTTCAGACTGAGTGCGTTCCGCGTAGATGTCCTTGATGGGAACCGGAATCCCACGCATGCCGCAAACCTCCTTGATAACCTGGTAGATATTTGGTCGATTTCTCGGGTCTTCTTTCAGCATCCAGCCAATGAATTGTTTGAGCTTGTCCGAGAATTGAGGGTAGCTTGGGTACTTGAAGCTTGCGTTCAAGATAGCCATCTGGCCAACTTCCTCGAAAGGAGTTGTGTAATAGCAGAGCTTGTACAGCAGTACACCAAGAGCCCAGATATCCGCCTTTTCGTCGATTGGTTGTTTGCGCCAGACATCTATCATTTCCGGACTCCGGTATTGCATCGTAGTATGCTTTTGTACATCCTCTTCGATCAACCGTCCTTCCTCGGGGGTGCTTGCAGCGGCTCTCGGCGGCGCAGTACTTCCAAAATCGCACAGCTTGTACATCGTAGATCCAGATTCCGACTTAGAGATCAGCACGTTCTCCACCTTCAGGTCGCGGTGCAGCAAAGGCGGTTTGAGGTAGTGCATGCAAGCGACACCTTCAGCGACATCTCCAAAGATCTTCAAGATCTCCGGTTCGGTCAATCTGTGTTGCAGCCTCGTGTTCATGAAGTCGATCAACCCTCCCCCACTGCAGAATTCCATGAGCAGAAAGACCTCGTAACCACCGCCATTGAGCTGGCTGGCGTGGCTGTCCATGTATGTCACGATGTGCCGGTGTCCTTTCAGTTTCTTCATGGTCTCCACTTCCGTCCTCATGCTAGCCAAGTGGTCCTTGTCCGGGACAGCCACGCGCTTGAGCACAGCGATTTCATGCTTATTATTTTCTCGAGGTACCCGGGCGACATAGACATGGGCAAAGCCACCCTCGGAGAGGTATTTTTCGATGATTACCCGCTGACTGCCAACCTGGACCTTTGTCCCGGGGAGGAAAGTGCCTGGAGGAGCATTTGAAGCTGGCGGTGGTGCGCGGTGAGCAGCACCTCGGTGAGGGACGGTGGAGGGGGCATAGGCCATGGCCGGCGGAGGTTTAGCAAGGGGAGGAATCCGGTGGGGCTGGTCTCTTCACGGCATTGAGCGGTAATTGGATGGGCGGAGAGGTGGGAATGCGGGAATAAGGGGCGGAGTGGAAGAGGAAGCACGATAATTATTGCCAACACGTATCTCGTCCGGCCAAGGTGGAATGGTTGCCTTGATCCCAGGATCCTCTCTGGCAGTGCCGGGGCGGCGCCAGGGCCAAGCATGACATCGCCAGCTTGCTTGCTGGTGGGCGCGCAACGGGGTCTGCTGTCTCCTTGTCTTCAGGTCTTCAGGTCTCACGGGACCATACCTATCTTGTACTTACATGTATGTACAGATACTCACATTGACAAACACAAAAAACGCGACGGACTTCGAAGTAACATCAACTCCGTGTCGTGCTTGCTGTCCCTCGGTCAGCCTTCTCAACAGTTACATACACCGCCCCTAAATGCGGATACCGCGGGCAAGTCGGTACATGGAGCCGTCAATTAATACTCTAGAGGATTTTGACAATACTTTAAGGTCTGTCCTCGTCCGGTCACCTGCCATACCTGCCGTTTAGATCACAGTCCATGCGCCGACAGCCATGTCTCAAAGCCTTCAAAACGAAGCCGAGTCCTTTGCCAGAACCTACGCCCAATATTGGGACACACCCGATGCAGCATCACTCGAACATTACACTACCGTAGCCAGCAGCGCCGGACGCTGTTACACTCCCGGCTGTGTGATCCTGACGAACGGCGAAAAATCCCCATTCGAAGTCAGCTTTGCAAGTCGCCTATCACGGCTCCCTCCTCTAATTATCTACGTAGACACCCAACGCAGCCGAGGCGTTTATCGCCAGCGAAATGCGAAGTAACATAGACTCTGGCCTTGGCTGTCACATGACGCTCGATCGTGTCGAAAGCACTGTGCAGAGCGACACTTCGGCGCTCTGCTTCATTACTTTCACTTTCCATCCGCAGCCTGGACACAAACTGGAAGGCCGAACGTGGACTTTCACAAACGTTTATGGGTATCGCGCGGCGCGGCCAGAAATGAAACAGGCATCTGGTTGGGAGTTTGTGCTCAGAGATCAGGAAGTAAACGAGATGCTGAAAGTGGCTGGCTGGGCTTTCAATTCGTAAAAGTGCTTCCATGTTTTCTTGATGGACTGATGGGCTCGCCGAAACAGTTCAGTATGATATGATATAAGTGGTGCATTGAATGTTGGTAAAGTGTCGGATTCGCTCCTGGTCAGCCGTCCTCCACAAACAAGCTGACGAAGATACTTCACTTCCCAAACTCAAAAAATCTAACGTCTAGTAAAGTCAACCCAAAATACATTCGAGTTACTACAAAGTTATTACGATTAAAGATCAGACATGATCTTCCGTTCTAGAAAGAGTGAAAAGAGAAAGAAAAGGAAAGAAAGAAGAAAAGAAACAGGCCGTCTCGATCTAAGTCCCCCCCAACACCAACAACACGAGCCAATCTCATCTCAAAACAAAAGCTCATGCCGGTGCAAACATTCTTACACCAACGCAGGCAAAAGGCCAGCAGCAGCCATCAACAGACCTCCAACCATCGGCTGCATCACAGCGGCGGCAGCGCCAGTGTACTCCGGCGGCGCGTCTGAGGGCTGAGAGCTGGCAGTGGGAGCCGTGGGCATGACCCAAGTGCCAGAGGTCGCAGGAGGCATTCCACCGGTGCCGGCGGTTCCGACGGGGGTCTCTTCGTCGCAGGGCTCGATGTCGACGGTGGTGGTCGCGGGCATGACGCCTGTTCCTGTAGTCATTGACGCGTTGGCGGCGGGCGCGGGTGCGTAGGCGTCTTGGGCGAGTGCTGTGGTAGCCAGGGCGGCCGATAGGCAGAGGAGTTGGGTTGTGGAGCGCATGGTTGTCTTGATTGGTGGTTGGTTGTGAAATTTGTGGTTGAATGGATTGATGGTGATGGTAATGGTGTTATTTTGTTGTAGACTATTGGTAGGTAGCAATTTGTGAATGTGGTATTCTTGTTTGTGGTTGGTACTTTGTTGAGTAGAGGATTGATTGCGGTTGCTGCTCGATTTTGAGTGTGATCGAAGCCAGGGATGAATGCACACATCGAGCTTTGGGCAATGTTTTGGTGTTGAGCCACGAATGCATTCCAGACCGGCTGGGGTTGGCATGCCACGGATAAGACAGACAATCAAGATGTTCGCGGCCTAGACCACGCATGCGGCTCTCTGGTTGCTATCGTCTCCTGTTTTGGACGTGCCTAGGCCGCAAACGAATAAGAGTTTGAGGGATGGAAATGATAGACACGAGTGGCATTTTGCAAGTCAACCGAAGCATTCTGATTTTCGTCTCGGGCGTCCACACCCGTTGAGGGCGTCTACGTTGTTGGATACCTTGCCATTGTGCCATAACATGCCCAACGCTCGTTCTGGTCTTTACATTTCAAGTATTAATATCTTCTTAGATCTGAGAAACAAGACATGCTAAATGACCTCTGATACACAAGTCGAGTTGACTACATGAAGAAAGCAAACAACCCTACACCCAGCGCAAGAGCACTGCCAGACAACGTCGCAGCGCCGTTACCAGAGTACTGGGCAGGCGGCGAAGCTCCTGTCGCAGTCCCGTTCGTCGTGCCATTTCCAGACACAGTCCCATCGACTTTCAATGTGTAGCTGCCACCGGGGACATCCCTAGCCTCGCCTTCCACAAGAGTAATGGAAGAGCCATTAAAACTTGTCAAAGACCCAGTCAGGCCAGGAAGCCGGACGACTCCACTCGTGCCAGATGGCGTCGAAAATTCCATGGCAGTCACCACACCATCGGAGGCGTTGACCATGGCGCTAAACATGCCCTTTCGGGTAGAGAAGCCAGTATCGACGAATTTCAGGTCGCCCAGGCGAGGGTAGATCTCCCACGTTTCGCCGCCATCACTCTGCAAGTGGAGGCCGGCGATGTAGAATGTGAGGACAGAGGTGGGTCCGGTAGCCCAGCCGTGTGCGTGTGAGACTCGAGGGTCGTTGTTGTACGGCGAGTAGTGGAGCTCTCCGTCGGCCTGGTACCCTTCGATGAAGGTGGAGTTGGTCATGCGAGGGTCGTCCAGCATGAAACCCCATTGAAGTCTGGTCAAGGCTAGAGCAGCGCTGGCGTTATTTGCGAGGAAGTGTGCCTGCAACTCAAAGCTGGAGATGAATGGGGAGACGGCGTTTCCGGCTTCAGGACTCGGGGCACCGACTTCGGTCCAGCGCGTCGACAGGCCTGTGCTAATGCGTTCCTTCTTTTCTTGCGAATCGGTGAGATTAGCAAAAACCGCCCAGACGTTTCCATCTTGGGGTGCGAGTGTAGTGGTCTCGTTGTCGTGGTAAAATCCTGCGGTCTCGTTCCAGAGAAGCTCATTAGCAGCATTCTTGATGCCTTCACCAGAGCGTGCCCATGAATCTAGCATCGACTGTTCAGCACCAACGGCCCGACCCAGCATGATACCCTGCTGAATCGTATGGTACATGATACTGTTGGCTTCAATGTTATGGCCGCCCATACCAAGGCGCAGCCAGTCGTTGGTGTAGGAGATATTCGCCATGCCGGAATCATCAATCGTAGACAACGAGTAGTTCAGACCAGCAATCCACTGATCCCATTTTCCTTCAACATACTCAAGGTCGCCTTAAAATCATGGGTTAGTCAGTATTCGCTGGGAAAGATCGTGTGCACGTCTCTCAGTCATGCTGCAGAGGCTTACCGGTATAGAGGAAGTGGTCCGCCACTCCGATCAAGCTATACAGATGATATGTGTCGGACTGCAGGCCGCGCTCGGTGAACGGAATGCCTGCGTAAGGAAGTTGACCGGTGCTGTCGTTCTGCAGAGAATACAGAGAGTTCAACGAGTCCTCAATCGACTCAATGTCGTAGTAGGATGCGACGATTGCAGGTACGGCAATAGCCATGTCGCCCGGCCAGATCAGACGGTCTCGCTTCGCGCCATCAGTGAGTACAGCGGACCCGTTGGCGATGGTGAAGTTGTTGTGCCAGGTGACGAGGCCAACTTCGTCATTTGTCATGTTAGACATTAGCTCTGGGTGCACGAGGGAGTTTCCAGTTGTGGGATCGATCTGAGAATTATCACGTTAGTATGTCCACGTCCTTTGCTTGCTGTCATGTACATACTGTGCAGAGCTGATTCGTGTACGCGCCTGCATACCAAATGCGGTTGAGCAGCTCGTCATCGCAGTGGAAGTAACCGGTGTAGTTCGCAATCTGAGACTCCTCGTAGTGGGGCATTGCCGTGTAGTACACGGACACTGATTCCACCGTGATGCTGCCCGTGGTGTTGTGAACAAGCGTCAGATATCGGAATCCTCCTCGTCCATGGTCTTTGTCGGTGGTGTAATTTCCAGACTCTTCCGGGGTAAACCAGTACGGCTCGTCCATTCCAGCATCTTGAGTAGCATCGCTGCTAATGTTGGAAATCCACAGAGAGCTTTCGGTGTAGGTAAGTCCAATGGATTGGTCCCGGTCCACGTCCCCAATCTGCAAGGTCACGAAACCCGCAATGTTGATGCCGAAGTCATAGGTGACTGCGGAAACCCCATCGAAAACAGCATGGCCACCATCAGCTCCAATGAGGCTCTCGGTTCCCGAGATCGAGCCATTGTAACCATGAACTTTGGCTGGATGGAGCGTACGCGAACGTGGAGCCAGGATGTATTCTTCGTATTTTGCAGCCGCCGTAAAACCAGACAGCAGCAATGCCGCCCCGATTAGTTGAGAGCCAGACACCATGATGACTCTGTTTGTACACGATATGGACGTCAATGTAAGTGACGAAAAGAGGAGATTGAATACTTAAGTCTCCAACATCTTGATCTTGATCCCCTCGCGCCGAGGCCACCATTCTAGTCTCGGCATGCTTATGAACGAGCCCTAGTCTAAGCCTGCCTATCAAGCAGCAACCACCGGCTTGAAGCGTGTTGTGAGTCTTGGTGATGGGTTCAGGATGTGAGAAGTGCCGCGTGATCTTGTGATCTTGGTGGAGTGCATGCTTCTGGCAGTGCGGAGAAGGTGGCCAATGCCTCGGGGTAAGATTGACGCGAGGGCTTTGGTTCTGACCTCATCACATTCTGTTTTCCACAACGGCAGTTTTGGGAGCAATACTTACCCTTGGGAACGCAAAACATGTCGGAGGAAAACCAGGCGACCGAAGAAACTATGCGCGTAGACCCTCAGCGCGCTCAAGTACTGGTAGAGAATGTCGGTAGTGTGCTGCAAAAAATCTCTGGAGCCGCCAAAACACGCCAGGTATAGACACCGTGGTCAGTCATGCACGCCCAGCGAGCCAAGTCGCTGATGAAGGAAACGTAGGTCCGTCTCATTGCCGTCTCAAAACTGAAGCCTGCGAACGACATCCTTGCTCTCCACCAAGAACCCACCAAACACGTGCACTTCGGCGAGAACTACGCACAAGAGCTTACGGAAAAGGCGGCTATCTTGCCCAGGTCTATCAAATGGCATATGATCGGCGCTCTTCAGACGAACAAATGTAAGCCTCTGGCGGAGCAAGTCCCGAACCTGTGGTGCGTTAGCAGTGTCGATACCACGAAGAAGGCGGATGCTCTAGAGAAAGGTCGAGCCGCTTTGGCTGAGAAGCAGGATCTACCTGAGAAGCTCCATGTTCTGGCGCAGATCAACACATCCGGGGAGGCAGAGAAGAGCGGTGTCGAGCCGAAGGATGCATTGGACCTTTGCAAGCACATCAGAGAGAAGTGTCCGCACCTTCAGCTCGCCGGCTTGATGACCATCGGCGCCATTGCACGAAGCAAAGCTTCAACGCCCGAGACCGAGAACGAAGACTTCGTGACACTGAGAGAAGTAAGAGATCAGGTGGTCAAGGATCTCGGCATTGAGGCAAAAGACCTCGAGCTCTCTATGGGCATGAGCTCCGACTATGAAGCCGCAATTCGCCAAGGCAGCGACGAAGTGAGAGTTGGTACAACGATCTTCGGTGAAAGGCCGCAGAGAAAGGACGCAAAGATCAAGAACGACACGGCGGAGGAGAAGAACTGAAACAAAAGTGTTACTACATCGCAAGCTGATGCAATTTGATGCCTCCGTCCACTGCGGAAAGGTAGGCACACTCTTCGATTCATGCATATCATAGCTGATACTATGTTACCACTAAGAATATTGTACTTTAGCAAGCGCATGTCGATGTAGTACTGTTAGGCTTCGACTCGAATTTGACTCGTGTGACCGCTGAGAGAGTTGTTCATCAGTAAGTGCATCTCCAACATCCGCCTCAGATCTCGACCCAATACCATCGGGCTCCGACTTCGATTGTACAGGTATAACCGCTGAGAGTGTTGTTTTCTATAGCAAGCACATCTCAGGGTCCTTGTGGATGTTGATGTAATACCATCAGGATCTGACTGCAATTGTTCTTACGTTACCGCTGAGAGAATTGTTCGTTCGTAAGTGCACCTCCAAGATCCTCGTAGATCTTGATGTAATACCATCAGGCTCCGGCATCTATTATACCCATGTTATCGCTGAGAGGCTCTTATTCTGGTAAGTGAATCTCCAGAACTCCTGTAAATAACGATGTAGTACCATCGAGCTCCGACTCTGGCGATCCTTATGTTGCCGCTGAGAGAGAGGTCTTCTTCAGCGCTTATCTCCAGTAGAAAAGTCATCCCAGAATCGACCTTCAGGAGGCTGTATGCAAACGCCCGAGACATCACGCCTCTCACACTCAAGAAGGTTACGACTTGTCAACGAAAGGGCTGATACGACCGCCTTCAGGTCTTATCCCATAGCAGTCGTTTCGACTCGCTTCTGTCTAAGTCCTTGACCAACACGATCATTTGTGGTGCTACCATCACACATACACTGGAACATCCCGGTCTTTAACACGGAAAGTCGCCTCCTTTCGCACAACAACCCGGTTGTTTACCGTTCGAATTTCGTCCCGTCAACGACTCCTCGCCTCACTCTTATCTCGCTTTCCGCTTCACACACACTGCTACCACAACCACCCTCCCTCGCCACTCCCGCCTGCACCAACGAGATGCCAGCAACCACATCCCCAACCGCGTCCACCAAGGTGTTCGCCAATTACGACCTCCTGGAGGACATCCTCCTCCACCTCCCTATCCGCGACTTGCTGCTCAGCAAGCGCGTCTGCCAACAATGGAGTGGCATGCAAGACACCTCCTCACGTGTGCGCAAGGCGCTCTTCATCGAGCCCTTCCACGCACAGAAGATCTACTACCCAAGCGCCAGCAAGCAGCACTGGTACCTTGTCCCAACCCCCGCCGAATGCGCCCAGGAAGGGCTCTTCGACGACGACGACGACAGCGTCACCACTCCTCAGGAGTTCAACCTCACAGTAAGTGATCCTGCTGCACCGACTCCAGACGAGTCAAACATCCCCAGCAGCAGCAGCAGCAACAGCAGTGATGGAAGTGACGTGACCGTGTGCAACCTCGAGCAAGACAAACATTACATGCGAGGCACGGCCTCAGCCAAGAAAGCTCCAAAGGACCACAAGATGCTAGTCTCGCGCATCACCACCGGGCCATTTTTGAACCCATTCACCGAGCTATTCCGTAAGTCAAAATCCAACCCGTCCCTCCCCCAAAAAACCTAAACAGCCCATCTAACCCCAGGACCCCCCATTTCCCAGTCCAGCGCTTCTTCCGCAGCGCCCGCGGCACCTACCAAGAGCGCCCCGACTACACCCGTGAGACCATGCTGGTGCGCCCGCGCCGCTACGCCGACGGCACTATCCATGGCAGCTCGCACCGCACGCACGCCGTCGAACGCTTCACCGCCTCGTGGCGCCGAATGGCCCCCTTCAGCGCCGCCACAACCTCCATCCAAGTCGAGTGCTTCGACTTCGGCTTCCTGGACCTCTACGAAGACGCCGGCCTGACTGCAGGCAGCCTGATGGAGCAGCTGGGCGAGCACTGGGGCTCCGAGTGCCCGGACTGCTGCATTTTCGACTTCTGGTTCGCCGAGTTCGTGCTTCCTTGCTGCTACACTGATCAGAGCTACATGAACCGTGGCGAGCATGGCGTGCGCAAGCTCGGACTGGACAACACTGGGTGGGACGCTTTGTGCAAGATGTACGAGCTTGATAATGTGAGTCTTACAGGCATCAAGGATCGCCAGAGGCCGTATTGATTCGTGAGAGGAATGCCCTCAGGACAATTCGACGAGGGCAATATTGTGATGGCTGCATGACAAGCAGCAAGAATAACGCAGCGAAACTGCGTGGTAATGGGAGTGCACACGTTGATAGAACTTGTTTTTGTGTTGTTTTTAAGTTAAGGTTGACCGCTTATTGGGCGCACTGGGGTTGATTGTGGACGAGAGGACAGGCAACGGCTGCAAAGCGGAATGCGGCCGATCACCAAGGAATAATAAACTGGATACTGGGTTTTGACATGGAGACAGAGAAGAGTAAAAGTACAAGACGTTCATACAATACCAAAAACACTATTCAATTTCAAACTACCACAGAAGCTCGGCATTTGCAATCGGTGGAAGATCACCCGCTGAATCCACGGTCTTGCTCCCCCAATTCATCGGCTTCCGGTGCCAGTACCGAACGAAGCTCTGCGCAGCGTGTTCGGTGTGGAATCCCACAATGTAGACGAAATTAGGCGTCCTGTACTTCTGCGCAGCCTTGCCATCTTCCGAATCTGGGAATGGTATTTGCGATCTGTTCATGTCCAACTGGATTTGGACGTCTTCGGATCGACGGTCTGAGACAGATGCATTCGGGCCTCCAGATCTCATTGGCAGCACGGGCTCGTACTTCGAGATTTTGATGTTGGCCTCGTCCCCGCCCGACCAGCCTAGTGCCCTATCGCGGCCGCTCTCGTACACGATGTATCGAATGCGGGAGACAGGTAGTTGTGGGCCTTCCAAAGTCAAGCGCACTTCGTAAGGCATCCTGTCCGGTCGGTCCAAAATGGCCGCGTACCCTCCCCTCCGGACAATAGATGATATCAGTGGCGAAAGCGGCGGTTTGAGCTGGCGGAGGTTCAACGTCTGGGTCGAAGAAGTGAGACAGTAGGCTTGAATCGCGGCGTACACGTCAACACCGTTCAGCATGTAACCAGGCGTCGGAGCGAGAGCAGTATGCAGCGAGTTTGGTGTTTGCTCAGCAACGAGACGAGAGAGGCGCGTAGCGTGACCTTGGTAGACGAAAGCGCTTAAGGGCGAGGAGAAAACCAGGTAATAGTAATTCTCCTGCTCTAGTGTAGCCAGGTTGCGTCCCGGTATGATTTTCAGGATGTCACCCTGCTCCATCCTCCACCCGTCTAAGTGCTCACCCTTTGGAATCAAGCGTCTAAAGTCCTCTTCAGTCAAGTTCTTGCTCGCATTGAGCAAGACTAACACACTCGTCTGAGAGTCTGCTTTCGTTTGTAATTCCATCTCTTTCCGCTTCCTCATAGCACCCGGTGGCTCGGTCGATATCAACGCATTCTCGTTCTTGATGCGATCGCTTCGCGCCTCTCCGCTTGCAGACGGCGTCTCCAAAGGTAAGCGAGGAATCTCTCGCTCACGTGCCGTTTTGGCCTTGTCGAAGCGCTTGGTTTCCTCGGGGAACAGCTGCTCGACCAAAGACGGCTTCTTCTCGGTAGGTTGTGTATCGCTGTTCTTGTTCGATTTGCCAGGCCGCCCGTCGCTGGCTCTCTTCCCGGCCTGGTCGGTGAAAGGGTGCGCGCGGCTGGCGCCATGGCTGCGCGCGCGTGGGAGGAGTTCACGGCCGCTCCATATCTGCCAGACAGCGCGCCTTCTCGACAATGGCGCTATGAGCATCAATTGCTCGCATGAATATCCAATGGAATGCTTAGTCGGACTGTTGTGCGAACTGTGAGGTCGACATGCGGCCGTCTGGTGGAACACGTTGATTGGAGTAGAGCAGTGAAGCCTGAATGCCGCGCTAGTCCGCATTCAGAGGCGCGCCTTCTTTTTGAAGGTTTAATGGCGACCTTACTCGCTCATGAATATGACTACACTTGGTTTCTTCAATGTGATCCTCTTCCCGCAGTTTTTCCTGTCATCACTCACACCCTTCAAGTCCTAACCTCTCGAGATAGCGAGAATCATGGGTGAACTACGCTTCGTCGTTCGTCCGCTGACGACCACCGGACTTGATGGCGCATTCAGAGTCCAAATCGCGCCTGAAGCGCTCGATAAAATCGGCCTCAAGGTAGAAGACATTTGCCAAATCACCGATGAAGATGGCTCAACTGGTTTGGGTATTGCGTGGCGTGCCGCGGACAGGATGGGCACTAGCCCGAAAATTCCGCCTGCGAAAATGAGCGATACCCTCCGCGAGACCTTCGGCTTCAAGCAAGGCACTCAAGTCGCCATCTCCAAGAGTGACAAGAAAAAGACAAAGGCTGTGACAGTCTCCCTGACGGACGTCACGCCTGCCGACTACGATGGTGTCGATGATGATCTCTGGCTCGGTCGATGCCGTTTCATTCTTGGTGAGTCAACTCTGGATCTCAGTACAATGGCTATCGAGCAAAATGCTGATTCGTGTTCCAAGGCAACTGCGAGGCGATTTCCGTCGGAATGACTTTCGACGTTGCTACCAAGAAAGGGCTTAAGAAGCGCTTCTTCATCGAGCACATCGAAGCACCAGGGTCTAAGGATGCCGCGACGTTGTTCACCATTGGTGACTCCACCAACATCAAACTCGCAGACCCCGTGGCGGACTCCACCGATCCCAACTCACAAAGGGTTTTCGACATGCGTTTACAAGTCGATCGCATCGGCGGTCTCACGGACCAGGTCAAGGAACTCAACATGGCTCTATCAACTCTATGCGAAAGGGCCAAGCAGAGCAATTCTGAGTATGACCATTGGCCCTGGAATTCAAAAATTCTGCTGCACGGCTATGAGGGCACAGGCAAGACCATGCTGCTCAAGGAACTCGAACGCAGGTCAGGGGCCAAAAAGGCCATTCGACTGGAAAAGAGACAGCTTCTTGGCACGGCGTCGAAGAACGAATCCGTCATTCAGTCAGCTTTCAACGACGCTTTGGCTAATCAACCCAGTATTATCGTCATTGATAATCTTGAGAAGGTCGCAGGCGCTGGGAATTCTGTGGCAGACGCAACCATCGATTCTCTTCTCGCAGGATTCGATGCCATCGTTGGTTCCGCAGTCATGGTTGTTGCAGCCACTCGTAATCCCACAGACATCGACGGCTCCCTAATGGCCCCCGAGCGCTTCGCGACCACCCTCGAGCTACACGTACCTGATCGCATCGCTCGTGTGCAGATTCTCAAGGCATTGCTGCGCGGCGATTCAATTGACGAACGCGATCTCTGTGAGAAGTTCGGCGCTTCCACACACGGCTTCACTGGCAAGGACCTGGGCTTGCTTGTCGAGAAATCAAGGGAACACTGCCTTCGCCGCACACTTGACGAAAGAGAGTGGGTGAAGGTCAAATCACGCTCATCTAGTGGTGAAAGCTCCGGAGAAACACTTGTCGATGGCGCAGCCTCCAGCCGGGCAGAAGGAACTCCAGTAGCCTCGGATGTCAAATTCACTCTCACTTTGGAGGACTTCGAGGCGGCACTGCAACATATCCGCCCGACTGCACTTCGCGAGATCGTTCTCGAAACCCCAGACATCACGTGGGATGATATCGGGGGTTCCGATGCTGTCAGGCAGCGGTTCGACGAGACCATTGGCTGGTCGATAAAGTATCCTGATGTTATTGCTCAGCTCGGCCAAACAGGCAAGCAAAAGGGCGTGCTGCTCTACGGTCCACCCGGTTGCTCGAAAACGATGACCGCGCAGGCGGTAGCCAACACCTACGGACTCAACTTCCTTGCTGTGAAGGGCGCTGAGCTCATCAGCATGTATGTCGGCGAGTCTGAGCGTGCGGTGCGGGAGATCTTCCGCAAAGCCAAGGCTGCAGCACCCAGTATCATCTTCTTTGACGAAATTGACGCAATTGGAGCTGCCAGAGACTCCGGCGGTAGCTCTGGGTTGAACGTCCTCACAACATTGCTCACTGAGATGGACGGCTTTGAGCAACTCAAGGGCGTCCAGGTACTAGCAGCGACCAACAAGCCTGAATCACTCGATCCCGCTCTGCTTCGTCCCGGCCGTTTCGACGCGCACGTCTACCTAGGCCCCCCTACGGCTTCTGCTCGTCTCGACATCTTGAAGATTGGCACCAAGCATTTGGCACTGAGGGATGATGTTCGACTTGATGAACTCGTGGAACAGATCGACGGGTACTCTGGCGCTGAGATCAAGAGCGCTTGCGATATGGCGGTCCACCAGGTGCTCAGACGTGTGATTGTGGAGGGCACGACAGACCACAGCTTGTGCAAGGAGGATCTTGAAATTGGCTTCAAGAAGACGCCCAAGGGTATTACGGCGGAGATGCTTGAGGCGTATGACGCTTTTGCTCGGAGGGCTGAAGAGGCAAGACGTTAGATGAGGTTGTGATGAGCGAGTATTAATTCAGACGTGTCCCCGGTGTACTGGGTCAAACCCGAATCGGTCTCACGAGGTAGTATCTCTACGATATATAGTTGTATGGGAAATGATAACCTTAATACATCACTCTCAGCGGCATCAGATAATTATAAACGATTCGTAGTCTCAAATTAGTACCGTCTGAAATGCATGTAATTTCTCAATCATTGCTAGCACGTGGCTAGTTAGCTCCACTTTATTCCGCTTCTAAAGCGTTTCAGGTAACTTACTTCTACTCTCCCCCTCCCCTGTCCAAGGGTCTGCATCCTTTCCATCCGAACCCCCGGAGACGCAATAGAGAGAGCCCTTGTTGCTTGGCCTACATTCCCTATTATTGCATACAGCACATGTACACATGCCGCGCTGACATTGGACACGTGGTAATCACTTGCTGGCTATAACCTTACATCTAATATACCAACTCCTCACGCCGACAGTTGCCGGGCTGTTACTTGCGACTCTGCACTCGGACGCATGGCAATGAGCAACAGCGCCTGATCTCGGGTCGCGAAGGATCCATTCGAGTTTCACGTGCAAGGGCACGTACGACAACACACTGGCTCTCCGCGGCTGCAATGCCTTTTAGCACTCTTGGTGTCGTCTCCACCATCACGCCTGCGCTCGTAAGCACCTATTTGCAGCACGTGGTCAACAGGGCTCCTCTGCGCGGAAAACCACAAGCTCACATCAGCTACCATGAGGGCTTGCGACTCATCCGCGAGTTCCTGGACTACTCTTCGAAGCACACGGTCGAGGACTTGCAGGCTTTCACCGCCCAGTGGGTTCCCGCTCCGACTTGGGTGCGCATCCAAGATGTCGACATTGGCGCGCAATATCTCGAGCGGAGCGCCAGGATGATTCAGGAACAGCTTGGGCCAAAAGGAATTGAATTGGTAGGCGGCAAGAGCTGGTGGCAGTGGCGGCGACCTGACGCGCCTTGCAAAGCCGAATGGGTGGAGATGAAGAAGGACTACAATGAGCGCAAGCGTTCGGGTGAAAAGTGCGACAGGGCCATTCTCTACGTCCATGGCGGCGCGTATTTCTTTGGCTCTGTGGATGAACACCGGTATCAAATGCAAAGGCATGCGCGCAAGCTCAAAGCGAAAGTCTTTGCGCCGAGATACAGACTTGCACCGCAATTCCCCTTTCCTTGCGGTCTGCAGGATTGCATCGCAGCCTACCTCCAATTGCTCGAGCACTTTGAACCGAGCCAGATTCTCTTTGCCGGCGACTCGGCAGGAGGTGGAATGGTTCTGAGCATGCTTGTTACACTCAGGGATCAGGGGCAACCACTGCCAGCCGGTACGATCTTGTTATCGCCTTGGGTGGACTTGACGCATTCCTTCCCTTCGGTCGCCGGGGACGGCGTGGGCGATTACATCCCTCCACACGGATTTCATCACAAGCCCTCCATGGTCTGGCCGCCTCCCAACACGGACGAGCTTCGAGATCTCGCTGCGACTCCTATCAAAAAGAAGAAATCCAAGGATGACCTTTCCTCGATGTCATTCCCTGATAACGACCGCAAGGTGCCCCACGCGGATCGTGATCTGACCATTTACGTCAACGGCGAGAATATCACCATCAAGGACCAGATTCAGATGTACTCGACGAACCACATGCTTGCGCATCCACTCGTCTCGCCTGTGCAGCAGGCTTCTCTTGGTGGTCTGCCACCGATGTTGATCCAAGTCGGCGGGGCTGAGCTTCTGCGCGACGAGCAGATCTACATTGCTCACAAAGCAGCAAATCCCACGTCGTATCCGCCGAGTCAAACGATCATGAACGAGTACGGCATGCGCAGTGAGGACGTCAACAAATACCCGCCCACAGACGTGCAGCTGCAAGTCTGGGATGACCTGTGTCACGTGCCGCACACCTTGTCTTTCACACGACCTGCGAAATACATGTACAGGTCAGTGGCGCAGTTCGGGGCTTGGGCACTCGGGCAAGCGCAACATAAGTCTGTCCCGCCCATGGACGATGACCAGATATCCATCATCAGTTCTGGGACCGGAACAGACAACGAGTCATCGACAAATGTCACTGGAAACAAGCCCCGAGGCGGCGATCATGTGGAAAGTTTCCGGCCATCGCCACAGGGACAGAAGCCAAACGGAATCGTGGGTAGAGCTGGCGATCCCCTACCGCTCTTCGATGATCATATGATCAGACAGAGAGTGGATCGTCACGGTGTTACATACCCATTGGCACCGGTATCAGAACTGAAGTGCCTTCATCTTGATCCTGAGAGTATCGGTGCTATCAAGTCCGGGCCTGTGGGCAAGTGGTTGAAGTACAAGCGTGAAACGGACAACAAGTTCGCAAGTGACAAGAAGAAGGTTCAGAAGAAGCGCCTCAAGGAGATACAGCAGGGTTATGCACTTGTTGGTGAAGGAGAGTACCCGCCACCGACTGCGCTCGCTGGCCGTCGGACTGCGGACATGCCGGCCGAAAAACGAATGAAGAAGTCGTGGGGTCTTGCGATGTGGTCAGGATGGGGCTCCAGTCACGATGAGACTGTGATCGAGCAACAAGACAAGCTCGAACGGGAGCCTAGTATCCGGCCTGAAAGCAGACAACCGAACAACTTACATGCGCCTGAGACTGCTGGTTTCAAACCTTTTGGCGGGTCAGATGGTGTGAGACGAAGGGCGGGCTCGAACTCCTCGATGTTTTCTGAGAATTCTAAGGCGGACGATCGATCTGTGAGTCCGTTTGTTGCAGGTAGTGAGGACGGCCCTTCAAGAGCTGCGGTAGGAGGCAGCAATCTCCGCCCTCCCAGTGAAACTATCTCACGTACCATCTCGCGTACCAGCAGCAGAATTTCTGCTACAACATCGCAGAAGAACGCAGAAATACCCGTGCGGACAACTTCCATGATGGACCCGGCAAAGACCAATCTGCAAACAAGCACGACTCCCGACAGCGCTACTGCTGCGCCTCGAGTGCAATCACCCGTGAAGGATCGCGTGCAGTCTCCATCGAACATAGCTGCGTCGGAAGGCAGCAGTGTTATGCAAGAAACGCCGCAAGAGACGCCGCAGGAAACGCCGTCAGACATACCAGCTGCTTCAAGTAACATGAATGACGGCCCACTTGCGTACCCCTTCAAGATTCGCAATCCTGTCCCAGGCTATACCAGCAGTGTGGCGAGCTCTGCGGGCGAGACCAATGATGCACAGACGTCGAGTACGCTTTTCCCCATCGGAGACGGTACACGTCCTGGCCTTGCGCGACCGATATCTTCAGTTTATGCCTTCTCAGACAAGGAGTTTGTCGTGCCAGTTGCCGAAAAGGAGGTCGCTTTCGACTCGGGTTCCAATCCTAGCACACCGACCGACGGTCGCAACATGCCATTCCGCATGCGCAATCACCCCAGTGTGACTGGACTCAACACCAACAACCTGACTACCGTTGCCACAAACAGTTCCCAATCAAACTCCATACCTGCCAGCCCCGCGGCTTCTTACCTTGGCAAAGCGCCAGATCTTCAATATCGCAATCCTGCTTTCGACCCGAGGAACGTAGCGTCAAGAGTGTTTGGCGCAAGCCCTCATCAGGAAATGGCGAACCCTTATGAGCAGATCCGCGTGACGCCGCCCAAGCCGGTCGGCTTCGCTTACAACCCGCGCGATCTGCGGAATGCAATGCTTAATCGCGCCGCTGCCGAAAACGCAGCTGCAGCCAATGCTTCTATCCGAGGAGACTCGCCTGCTCCTCCATCGTCAGCACGTAGCCAATACTACAGTTCCAGTCCAGCGTTCGGCGATGCTGTCGAGCTTCCCGCTGCTGCAGTCCCGGTTCCACGCCGACCCAGCCATGAAACTCTAGGTCGCGACTCGACGACTTCCCGCACTTCCAACAATTCAAACAACAACTCAAAGGCCGCCTCGGTCACAGGAGACGCAAGCACCTTTAACTTTGCTCTCCCCGACCCAGACCCAGTCGAACTATCCGCCACGCCATCATCCCGAAAGCCAGCTCCAACGTCCGCCCCCAGTCCCAGCGCAGCAGCAGCAGCGCCCTCCCACCGCGAGGACCCCTCCGTAAAAGAGAACATCACCATGCCTGTCGCCGAACAGCAACAGCAACCCCGTAATTCAAGGCCTCCTCCACCTCTGCCTCCCAAAGACGACCCAAGCCCGGACCAGCGACCACCACCGCGCAGCCCGATCGACTTCTTGTCCTCCAAACCCCAGACGTCGTCAGACTCCCAGGCTGGCTCTCCTTCTTCGCGTGTCCAGACTAAGGCGCCGGTCATCGGCGACCTGCCGGGTTTGAGAGAAGAGAGCGGCAAAGGACTTGATCTCGAACTCAAAGGCGTCAATGGCCACAACGAGGATAAACCTCCTGCGTGGCTTTAAGGGCAAACTCACGGTGGTTCGTGTCTTCTTCCCATCATCAGCGACGCCTACTCCCTCTTCTTAATATTTTCACGTCGAAATTCGGGGCCACTTATCTTAAATGTAGAAATCCCCCATTTCTTGGATACCCGGCTACCATCGGTACGGCTAGCCTTTTTGTTTTGTGGATGCGTCTCTGTACGGGACCGCTTGAGAACTATCAAGTCGGTATTGTTTTTTTTTCCTTGGGTTCCTTTCCCCCCTCGCTTGCAAAAGAAAGTACAAACGAAATCTCCTTTTTTTAAATTTTTCCTTCACAATGTAGTACCGGTAATTAGTTTACAATATGTAATTAGTGTTAATATCGCTTTCGTCTGAGAGACATCCACTTCCTTCTGTAGAGGAAGAAGGGGACGTGGGCTTCTTTTTCTTCTTCGCTTCGAGGTTCGTCTTTATTTTCCTTTCTTCTCTTTTTCACTTCGATGGTCCCGATTGTCAGTCACTCTTTCCCATTCGTTCTCGCATTAATCAGCTGCCCCCTCCTCGTCGCAAAAGAAATTTGATAGGGCTGATATCCGACTCTCCATTATCACGAGCTCGGAGGCGCCGCCCGCCAAAGCCCGCTTTAGAGTGGGAGGATGTTTAAAATTTAGCCGCTGCCGCCGTGGGCGGCTGTGCTATGATTTATTTTTTTGATGGAAATCGGGTCGGGGCTTCAGGGCTGGATTTTGTTTGTTAATTCCTGCAGATTGCCCTTATGTTGGGTTCATTGATTGTTATTGATTGTTTGCATCATCACTTCATATTGGGGTGTCGATCATAGGTTCGAGAATTTTGGAGGCGAGAAGTCGCAGTCTTGAGGATTGGAGAGTTTGGAGAATTAGGGTTTCTGTTGATTGCGTAGATTGGTTTTGCATCATCGGTCACAGGTCACTGTCGATCGCTGCTGATGGAGGTTGGATCCGAGAGGATGTGAGAAGGTTTTTGTTCGAATGTAGGGTTTTCCGGATTGGTGGTGAGAAGTTGATGAGGGCGGGTGGTGATAGTATATGTATGTATGCTCTGTTGTGAATACAGTGGGCTGCATAAGCCTGCCCTGATGGGACTTAGCTCTTGTATATAGCTATACAGGACAACATCAACTGTATGCTACCGAGACTCGGATGGAAGTCGTAGGATTAATAATTACGACTTCACAAATGACGAGTTCGGATGTTTGTACTCATGGGGATGTTCGAAGGACTGTAAAGTCTAAACCAAAGATCAGCAGCGGGCTCCCCCATTGTATCAGGATTCTGGGAGAAGGCGCTAGCACGGTGCTAGTGCGTGTTTGACGAGATGTGATTGTTTCACTTACACACACGAATCGCCGGCGGTGATTGCTCTTCAAGACGCCACACGCGGTGCGCGAGTTTGAAGTGGAGTGCGGTCGGTTCCTTGTTTAATATTATATTTGCCTCCACCCATCCCTCGCCCCGCCCCAGCCAACGGGACCAAGCGACTCTCTGACTTGTCCGCACGATAGATTAATCGCATGTCGCCTGCAGGGACCGGTGCATGCAGAGGTCCAGAAGACGGGACTTGGTTGGCTCTGCCGGCGCTGCCGTGTCGTGTTATTGCGTATATGCCACGGGGACTTCCCTGCAGTCATATTCACTCCCATGCACCTGCAGGCGCCGTCCCCCGGTCCTACTCGTCGTCAGCCGTTTTGTTTGCTGGTCTGGTGCTGCTGCTGGGTCCGAGAGTGGAGTACCTCAGTATCTTCTTCGCTGGCGGAGGAGGGTGGAGTAGTGTCCTGGCGGCGGGCGGGCGAAGACGAGGTGTGAGGCGAGACGCAGGCCTCGAACAAACGACTACCCTACTGAGTCCTGACTTAGCCGCACTGTAAGGACGCTCGCTCCCTTGACTCCTCCCATTCCCGTTGCCCTTTCGAAACACTCCTCTTACTACTAACCACTCTCCCGTCGGCACTTCTTCTCGACACCATCCACGCGGGCCACTTGCGTTTCGTCTAGCTTGTCACGTTCGTTCTTTGGCACTCGCCTCTTTCGCCTCTGTCCTGAACAAGTCTCCTTCGATCGTCCGCCCGCCATTGCCTTGACCTTGTTCGCAATTGAATTGCCTTCTATTTCCATCCAGATTGTGGATTGCCGCATCGACGCCACTCCTTCTCCGTGAAACACGATCGCGGGAGGACTTCAGCCGCCGCACCTACCTACATATATCACCACAGGCTGGCCTACATCTCGCCGGACTAGGAGTTACGGCGACTGACCGCCTGCCTGGTGCATCTCTCAACGACTACGACTGTTTTCTGCCTGACACGTGTAACGAACATACATCTCACTCACACTCACTCACACTCACTCACACTCACTCACACTCACTCACACTCACTCACACTCACTCACATACTCACATTGCACCATGGGTTTCCTCGAGCGAGCACGGTCTACGCGCGGTAGACACCAGAGGCAACGGAGTGTGAAGGTAGACGAGCCCATCCCTCAGGGCACATCTACTCCCACTCCTGCTACTCCTGCATCGACAAGGCCATCAACGACGATAAAGTCGAAACGGAAGTCTCTCTTTCCAGGAATTGGCTCCAACACCACCTCTTGCGAGGCAGCACGGCCCAGGTCCAGGAGTGCTGCTCAGCCAGGTTTCTACTCTCAGAACAACACTTCTTCCCGGAATGAACAACGGTCTCACCCTCCTAATATGCAATTCGTTACTGGCAACGATAGCTTCAGGTTCCCTTCTCCCGCCTTGGTTAACAACAGCACCAAGAAAACCCCACCTACCTCGGTCGCCCATCTTCCATCTCTAACAACAGGTGGCAACAACTCTGCCATTTTCACGCCTGGGCCTCAGGAAACTCCAAGGAAACAACCACCATCCTGGAATCGATCACATACAGACCCAATGTTGAGCGCGACACAACAGGAGGCCTTGTCCGCACAAGCCAACACTTGGGACGACAAGCAACAAAGACCACAGCTTAAGAAGCAAAAGTCGGCATGGAAGACGTTTGGCAGCTTCTTCAAAGGAAGTAAGCAGCCCAGGCAGCCTATCCCGAGTCAATTCTACCAAATCCAGCGGCCTTCGAACGACGACCTGGCTGGCAACACTACACGGGGTAAAATTGGCGTGCTGGACTCGCCGATTCCATCACCTGTGGCCAAGGATGAGCCCACAGTCGCTCGTGTTGACTCTGGGCATGCCGCTGTGAAGGGTGCCGACAGCCTCATGCCACCTCCAAACCGGGACGCGTTCCCCATGCGAACGAGCTCTAGAGTTTCTGCCAACTTCTTCGAGCCCATGCCGGATAGCGCAGGCCATTCTTCTGGTGGTGATCCGCAAAGGACTCCTAGACTGGATATCAGCATTCCCGATGCAGGCTTTGACCGTTACAGCGTCATGTTTGAGAAGCTTCTGGAGCCAAAGGTTCCATTGATCGAGCGGAGAAAGAGCAAGCGATTGAATAACAAAGACAGCGGCTCGCCTGTCGACGGTCCCGGAACCCTCGTCGCAAAGAAACCTTCTGGTCTCCAGCGTAGCATGACTTCCCCCAGTCTCAACCGCGCTCCTTCACTCACCATCCACATCGCCGACAGCAACCGCGGTAACCGCGCCTCTACAGTTCCAAACCCAAGCAAGGCTCCCGTCGTCTCTCACCGACCTCAGGCGCCTAGGCGATCCATGACAACACCTGTCAACGATTCCACCCCAGTGTCGATTACCCCCGAGTCAAAAACTCCCAACACAGCGATAGCCGCCCCTCTCCCGGCTTCCACAACCACAGCAAGCTCACCCCGCTGCTCTATCATGAGCGAAAACTCGCTCCCACCCACGCCCAACACAGCGACTTCCCTGGCCTCGTCCATCAACACCACCGTTTTCGGGCCTTCGTCCTCAAGCCCGCCCAAAGAATCCGCACGGAACCAAGCTTCCTCGAGTCAAAATTATCGTCAACAAGACGAAGACGCCCCGCCTGTTCCACCACTCCCCACCCGCTCAAACGACCGCCCTGCCCTCCTGCGCAACCCACCGTCCGGGACGGAAAGGTTCGAACGCCAAATCGTCCAGGTCAGCGTCGCGCGCCAAGTCAGCGTTTCCAAAGCTCGTAGACGAGTGGCGGATGCCGCCGAGGCCAAACAGCCTTTGCGGCCGCGAGTCGTGGAATTGGGCAAAAACCGCAAGAGCACGCTCGTACTGATTGAGGGCGGCGATTGAGTTCGCTCGCTCTTCTCCTTGTTCTCCGAAAAGTTTTTATTTACCTGTTTGTCTATCCTGGCATGAGCGCAGGGCCTAGTCCCCTCGCGATCTGCTTGCCCTTCTTTCTGTCTGTTCGCCACTCATCCATCATCCTCGGCGCTGGAATCATCATTTCTACTGCAAGCCAACCAAAAGTTCCGGCCGCGCCGCATTGCATCGCACTGGAAGCATTCTCTTGCCTTTTGTTATTTTCTTTTGTAATTTTTTTCCTCTCCACCATCACGAGCCCCAAGGTTTCCAGTTTTCCGGAGAAAGAATGCTCATCATCATCATTTGTCTTGGGGAAGGAGTGAAACATAGCGTGGGAGTTTTATCTTTTTGGCTACACATTCTTGAGATACCATGGCTTCTTGTAGAGGCTGGATACATTGATATATACACATGCATATATATATGTTGTACTTTACTTTAACGTTGTCTATCAATCGTTACTCTACATTGAGCCTCTTCTGTTTGTTCCTTACGCTTTGCGCGGAGATTAGCATCTCAATCTTGATCGAGAACGTTCGATCTTCCATTTTGATCTGATTGACGATTGACGATTAACGATTGACGAGATCCTGACGCCCCTTCTTCTTCTTCCTATTGATTATCAAGATCACAAGAGTATAGCCAAACATCTCCTAGCAACTGACATGCTTCATGGACCTCCCGGTAAACATGTTCTCAACATAGTCTTCGAAAATCCATCAGCCACAATATAGTTCGTGAATGCAACCACACCATCCAATGAATCGTCCGTCTACTGCCATCATAGCCTCTGGTTTTTATTGAGTTCAATGATTCATGAGAATTCGATTGACGTCATTATATCCACTCCATATCGCAGATATGCTTGAGCCCGCTTGGCCCAGTGGGTAAGAATATATTCCACCGACCCTCCTTTGATTCAACGATGCTAACCCCCTTGTCTTTAGTAAGGCGTGTCACTCGTAATGACAAGATCACTCGTTCGATTCGGGTAGTGGGCAACGATGTTCATCCTTTGAGTGTTTTTAGGATCCACTTTTTTTTGTAAGTGAATGTGAGCAAATCTTCGATTTTTCTCTATGCTTAGGGGAATCAAGGTACGCAATCGATCCATTGGAAAGCTAGGTACCTAGGCTTTGATAGGAAGTAATATTCATTCCGATCCATCGAATGCTGGTTGAGGTATGGTCGGTTGAGATTCGGCTATGTGGAGACCCTCTCAGCGGACAACTCAATCGAAACAAACTACTACCAGCACGCCCCGAATTCATCCCCGTATATCTGTCCAAGGGTCCCCCGAGAGAGGACTTACGACTAGAAGATTTGGATACAGAGACGATTGTTACTTACAGACTCAGATGTCTTCAGTTCTCATAGCTTCGGTGAAACACATTATTTGGGACAGAGTACGGCGAACTTTGGCCAAGATCGTTTCGGTTTATCTTTTTCCCTGGAGTGAGGACAACAGCCTCTTCGACGACTACATGACATCCCCGTTGAACATTGAACGCAAATTCAAGTCTTTCAATGTAGTTCGACTTCATTATGCGACAGGCGCTTTTTGCTTGATTCAACGTTCACCATGGTTGGAGTGGCTTCTGAAGAATCACAGCGTCAATCACTCCGTCTGTTTCAAACGTTTGCTACTGGTCGCGTGCTCACACATTGGTTCTGACTCAAACCCGGCTGCACGGTGTTGACAATCGATGCCTTCGATGAACGGCGATGATTCGTAACTCTGAGAATCATCACTACTGTATCATGTTCAATAGGTCGCTCAAAGGATTGAATGTTGAGCGCATACTCGAGAAAACAGGGTTAGGGTTTGGGTAAAGAGTTTGATTGTCAAAGACCATGCATACCGGGGTGGCCATGGAGGAGGGATTGAGCCTTCATGGTCTTTGTGAATTCGAGCAATGCAAGGCAATATCGCCCGGTCAGAACATTGGTTGGTCGAGTCGGCCACTAAGATTCAAAAGCGACGACTATCCGGACTGGTGCGTACCTACGAACGTCAGACGGCATGAACCGCGTGATAAATTGAATTTATCCAAAAATCTATACAGTTTAACGCTGCCATCAAATCAATAGACATCCCGCATGTCACCACGTCCGGCGAACAGTGCACCAGTAAAACCACGCGCACTTCTCAAGAAAGCCGCATTTCCCTCTCGGTAGATCCTCTTCACATCAACAGTATCCTCGCCGACAGCATTGGCGACTTTGTCCGAGAATGGCTCTCCAAATGGCAGCTCATCGGCCTCGCAAACGGTGCCCTTCTCTGGCAACTCTCCAGTGTGGAAGTACGTTCTAATGTGGCCAACAGTGCAAGACGAATACACGCTATTCGAAGTATGCCCAGTGGAGTTCTGCGTCAAGACCACGGAACCAGGGTAGCCTTTGCTCATCTTGAAGGCGTTCTTGAGAGGTGTCACGGGATCCGCGGTAGTTCCCATCAACAGAATGGGATGCGAGGTGTTTGCTTCGAAGGGTGCTGTGAAGCGGTATGCTGGTCGTGCTGAGTAGTGGATGCAGTACATTCTGAACATCGCCCACATGGGACCAATGGATGGTGAGATTTGCGCCAATTCCTTCCAGTACTCGGAATACTGCTCTTTTGTCATCCAACTCTGATCGTCGCCGTCGGCACAGGAGATGGCCATCGTAGAGTCTGGTGACAGCACTCCAGTCGCCACATGGAATGGCGTAAGGGCGTTACTGGTCATGTTGGGATTGGTCTGACAAGCGAGCTCGTGATAAGGACGAAGCATATTAGCGAATAGAGTTCCGTTACCTTGTTCCACACCGGCAAGCAGATTCGCAATAACTGGGAAGTTGATCGTTGGCATGTACAGTCCGGCGAAGATGAGGTGTTTGGCATCCGAGTACGTGATGACTTCTGGATTAGGACCAATGACCGGCAGTGGATTGTGAAGCAGACTGTTGAGGATGTTTTGTGTTCGTATCTCGACGTCACCTGCAGTCGTTTCACCCGTAGTGTTTGCAAGAGCACACGCAGGAAAGCCAGCTCGTGCGCAATGATAGTAAAACTGATGCACCTCTTTCTCGGTGTCCCGCAAATTTCCAGTCCACAAGACTTTGCGATAGTCTTCGGCGTCCACGACTCCATCTACACGAAGTCGATGGATACGGTCCGGGAACATGGCAGCAAATGTCAGGCCTAGATATGTGCCGTAAGAGCCACCGCTGTACATGATGTTCTCCTTGGTAGGCTCATACCTGAGCCTCTCTGGGAGCATAGATCGGTCAGCGGCCACGAGTGATCGCTTTGCTGAGCTGCGACAATTGTGCTGTGATGGCGACAGCATGACTAATGCCTGATTCTCGCGCCATTGACCATGTTTCTCAACCAATTCAAGCATGTCTCTGGCTGTATGTGCTGTTGTGACATACGGCTTGATGTCCTTCCCTTCTTCTAGAGGAAGGGAGCATGACCCTGCCCTTGCTTTTGCCATAGACCAGATTCTCCCAAAGGTTGCATCGGAAGCCCCCAAGACACCTTCCTCCATGACACGGAGCTGCCATCCTTGGTCGAGACCCGAGTCCGCGAAGCAATGCACGTTCGGCGTCGAGAATCCCACGCCTCTCGGATCGAAAGACACGATGTCAAAAAACTTGCCATTGGGATCCCCAAGTGAAGGAGAATCAAAGCTGTGGCGAAGCATCTGCCACGCTCCAACTACGAATTCGACGCCGCTGCCACCTGGGCCACCAGGGTTCACCAACACGGGGCCACCGTATCGGGGATCTGTTATTGGTACCGCTGCTGGCTTGCGGATAACAGCCAATGATAACGTAGCTTTAGTGGTGTCGTTCCAGTAATCTAATGGCAGCTCTAGGCGTGCACATTGAAAGTCCCCTAAACTTGCGTAGCATGGCGAGTACTGAAGATGGTTGTACACGGGCGATGTATGCCAGTTAAATTCCGATGGCTTCGATGTCACTATCGAGCTCGATGGAAAACGCCAGGGATTGATCACGTTGGAAATACGAAAGATGCCGACCAAGCTGCAGAGGGCAAATGCGGTCCACCCGAGAGCAGTGGAGCCATGGTACCTGATCCGTTGATGGGGAGGCGGAGTAGAAGTCTGCTGTCGAGTTTCCAGGTCTGCGCGATGCTTCTCCATCCTGACTCTATGCAAGAACAAGGGATGTAAAAGCCGTGCAGGAGCCTGGCGAAGACAGCGGAGTAACAATCTTAGTTTTCGAGAGGTGAGTCTTATCAGTGAATGCCACCTTAAGTACGTACGATATCTACCTTGACCTCATTCCCGGGAGGGCTGACAAACTGGGACAGATTCAGGCGACTCTGGCAACGCCATGTCCCGAATGCTTTGTCCTACGAGAGCCTTGCACGCCAAGCTGCATGCCATTTATGGGATGGCGGTGAATCCTTCGAGAGAGGCTCAGACTCGCGGCAGCTGTAGTACTCTGCGGACTCAGTCGGTGACAAGATAAGCTCACCCGATGCCGCCTTAAAGCATCAGGCTGCAAGGGCAGATTGTGAATCGCATGCATGTGAGCATACATGTACTCTCCTCGGCTGTCCCATCTCATTCACTTCAAATCTTTGCAAGTATCACGTGATCGTTCCGACCGGCTCTTGACTTTCGCGGGAAGTGGAAAGTTTAAATACCCCGCGGCTAGCTCAATTCGGCAACGGCGGGAAGAATTTCCAGGTAGCCGCGATGTCATGCTAAAGGATCCGCGCAAAGCGACTTTGCGACCCGATTGCTTTCCACCATGACACCCGACTGTTCTAGACCACGACACACAACATCGGTCGGACATGGCTACCAACTCGATCAAACTCCTGACTGGCAACAGCCATGGTCAGCTCGCCAAGCTGGTGGCTGATCGCCTCGGCATCGAGCTGGCAAAGATCATGGTGCTCCAGTACTCGAACAACGAAAGCAGCATCTCCATTGGTGAGAGTGTGCGCGACGAGGATGGTAGGCGGCTATGAGCAAGATATGCGACAGGCAAGGGTCAAGGCTGACTGAGCAAGCGCAGTCTTCATCATCCAGTCGACCGAGTCTCACAGCATCAACGATCACATAATGGAGCTTCTCATCCTCATCAACGCTTGCCGCACTGCCTCTGCGCGCCGCATCACCGCCGTTCTCCCCAACTTCCCCTATGCCCGCCAGGATAAGAAGGACAAGAGTAGGGCTCCTATCACAGCCAAGCTCATGGCGAACATGCTGCAGACTGCCGGCTGCAATCATGTTATCACAATGGACTTGCACGCCAGTCAGATCCAGGGCTTCTTCAATGTGCCCGTAGACAACCTTTATGCGGAGCCCAGCACCCTCAGGTGGATTCGCGAGAACTTGTCTGCTAAGGACTGTGTGATTGTCTCACCCGACGCTGGAGGAGCAAAGAGGTAAGGAAGACCCAGGCGCAGGCGTGCGACCAAGGATATTCTCGCTAACAATACATTCAGAGCAACTGCAATCGCCGATAACCTCAACACTGAGTTCGCACTCATCCACAAGGAGCGCGCCCGACCGAACGAAGTCAGTCGCATGGTCTTGGTTGGTAATGTGAAGGGCCGCACTGCGATCATCGTGGACGACATGGCAGACACTTGCGGTACACTATGCAAAGCAGCCGACGTTGTCATCGAAAACGGCGCAACATCGGCCATTGCGATCGTGACACATGGTATTCTCAGCGGCGACGCGATCAACAAGATCAACAACAGCCAGTTGAAGCACCTGGTGGTCACCAACACCGTCCCCCACGAAGAGAAGAAGAAGCTGTGCGACAGAATTGTGACCATCGACATCTCGCCTACTGTAAGTCAACTTCAGAGTTACGTGTGTCATGTGCCATCGACTAACACTTTCATCAGCTTGCAGAGGCTTGCCGCAGAACCCACAACGGCGAGAGTGTGTCGTTCCTCTTTAAGCACGCACCTGTGGACTAGAATTCCGCAGACGCCTGCGGATTAGACGCTTGCAATTGTTTATCATGATATCAATAGGCTTAGATGGCGATGTGGCGTTCATGACCCGGCCGCTTGGGATAGCGTTGAAATTACCCACTTGTTGCGATTCCTATCTTTCCTGTCTTTCGTCCAGAATGCTGGCTGAAAGAGGCTTCATCATCATTGGCTTCATGTATCAAGTCCAACCATTCACCTTGACTGTGAGACACGATATCGCTCGTCCTGTGATGTAGGTAACCAAAGTCCAGAACAAGTAGCTTGAGATACAGTTACTGAACACTTCATTTTATTTGCTTGATGTTTGCATGATTGTCGTCCTTGTGATAGGCTCGGTATAGTTCCCTAACGTAGCTTCGCCCCACATGGCAGCACGTCGTCACTGCAGCTGATCACCCAGACACCAGAAATAGGTAACGAACGACTACACACAGGATAGACGCATAGACGGTGTGGTATATAACGCCAACGACGACACCCAGAGAACCTTCCACGTCCGTATCTGACGAAGGTCATCTTTGCCGGTGAAACTCCTCAGCCATCACTGAGCACTGCCGCTTTGGCCATTCCGAGACCCAGCACTCGGCCGACGACCGAATAAACTCGCCTACATTATGGCAGATTCTGCGGGAGACCCGCAGCAAGAACTGCGATTCAAAAATGTCAGCCTGCACCGACGGGGCAAGCCCGAACACGGCACACTCTATTTGACTCGCCACCACCTCATCTTCAGCTACCAGCCGGGCGGCAATCAAACAAACGGCAGCAGCAGTGTCGCGGATCAGAAAAGCCATCACCGAAACATTTCGACCACGACTAAACCCTCTATAGATGGCACATCCGATAAAGCAGAGCATGAGAAGCAAGCCGCTCCTGTCGTACCCAAAAGCGCGCCTCGACCTCGATCCAAGGAAATATACATACCTTATCCCCTCGTCAGTCACTGCAATCTCAGACCTAGCCATGCGCAAAGTACGACCATCCAACCACCAGGGCTCGACAACACACCAGAATCGACCGAAGATGACGATGATGGCTTTCCTCCAACTTACGGGACAAGCCTGGCTCGGCCTTCGACTGACTCCGCAAATCGCACCTCTTTCGCGTCGCCACGACGGCCTGCATCCCCAGCAGCCACTACATCTGACTTCTCCGTGGTAGGCGGGAGTGCTCGGCCGCCTGCGATCCGCATTCGATGCAAAGATTTCCAAATTCTTGCCCTTCATTTCCACTCCAACGCATCGGGGAAGAGCGCAGATGAAGCAGCACGTCAAGCATTCTTCACTCTACGGAGCCGCTGTTGCATCAATCGAGTGGATGACATCTACGCATTTCACTTCAAGCCACCGCCAGAGGAAAGATCCGCGGGAGGCAATCCGTATGATGCTCGGAAAGAGTTTTCAAGAATGGGGATCAGTCCGAAAGCTGCAGAAGGCCCTGGCGCGGCTTGGAGGATCAGCGACATCAACCACGATTATTCCTACTCTGGAACATATCCAAGTATTCTTTGTGTGCCGCGGACCGTAAGCGACAACATGTTGAAATATGGTGGCACCTTCCGCAAGAAAGCCAGGATTCCGGCGCTCGCGTATTTGCACTCCAACGGCGGCAGCGTCACCCGTTGTTCACAGCCAATGGTTGGTGTACAGGGGAAACGGAATCCACAGGATGAGCGATTGGTCTCTGCAATCTTCTCAAGCCACACTCCGCCCCTGACCTCCCCAGAGGATTCGCCATCCATACTACCCTCCAGTGTGACCGAAAGCAACGGCAACCCCAGCGCAGTGGACGAGGTGCTCGATTCGGACGTATCGCGCCTGCATTTGAGCAAAAGCGATACAGCGCTGGATGAGAGCTTCGAAGACCGGGTGGTAACTCCTCGCAAGCGTGTTTATGGCAGCACGAGACAAAATTTGATTGCCGATGCTAGACCCAGGATCAACATGTTGGCAAACCGAGCGGGCGGTGGTGGTATTGAGAACCCAGCTTACTACGCCGGACACAACGACATGCCCATCGAGGTTGCCTTCTTGAACATCGCCAACATTCACGTTATGCGCTCTTCTCTAGACAAAGTGATCGAAAGTTTGGGCAACTCAGACTATCTTGACATGGCACCAAACCAGGATCTTTTGCGCAAGTCTGGGTGGTTACCGCATATTGCAGGTCTTATAGAAGGCTCAGAGATGGTCGCAAGAGTGGTCGGTCTAGGCGGTAGTCACGTTTTGGTCCACTGCTCTGACGGCTGGGACCGCACCTCGCAGGTATCTGCCTTGGCTCAGATCATGCTAGACCCATACTACCGCACACTGGACGGATTCATCACACTCGTACAGAAAGACTTCCTATCCTTCGGCCACAAGTTCCGCGACAGAGATGGGATTGAAGGCTGCGAGAAGTGGTTTGAGATTGAAAACGAGCGTATACAGCCCGCAAGAACATGGGAGGATCGTGGCTCAGAGCCAAACGCTGCTGCCAAAGCCCTATCAGGCGCAAAGAGTTGGTTTGAGAAGAACAGAGGCAATCTGTTCAAGCAGCAAAACCCCAGCCGCGACAGCCTTTCCGAGAATCCCAACTCGCGCCCAGCTTCACCACCTCCGAATCCTGTTATCCACAGTACGCCCGCAAAGACCGACGACAAACAGCACAAGATGGACCCCAAAGAAGTTTCGCCCATCTTCCACCAATTCCTCGACGCTGTCTACCAACTCCAGTATCAAACACCACACGCATTCGAGTTCAATGAGCGCTTCCTCCGCCGCCTTTACTACCAAGTTTACGCCGGCCAATATGGCGAGTTCCTGTTCAATAACGAGCGCGAGCGATCCGAACATAAAGACAAGCTCCCCTCGGCATGGGGTTACTTCCTGGCCCGCAGAGCCGAATTCACCAACCCGGACTTCTCAGCCAAGACCGAAGACTCCTTGCTGTTCCCTCGCCGGCAAGGCGCAGAGCGCGAGATAGAAGTGCGCTGGTGGAACATGCTCTTCGGTCGCAAAGACGAGGAGATGAACGTCCCGCGCGCTCTCGAGCAGCCCGTGCTCGAGAACCGTTCGGCCTCCGTAGGCGCTGCCGAAGTCCTGGCGGCCGGGCTGAACTTTGCCACTTCGAAGACGACGGTCGAGCCTAGAGGTAGCAGCAACAAGAAGAGCACAACTCCCGACAAAACCAGCACAGGAAACGACAACAGTCCCGCCCTTTCCGAAACGGTGAAGCCGCAACCGCCAAGTCAACAGCATCGTCCTATACTGTCTTCGCAAGAGACCGACACCGAAGTCCTGGCGCGGTACGCAGGCATGTCGTCCGCAGCGGCAACAGTGAAGCCGGAGGACGCGGAGGAGAGTCCTACAGCCACTACGACTGCCACCACTCAGCCGTCCGGCGGTGATCCTCTCGGCGTCTCCACCGGAGAGCCTCTTGCGCACAGACAATCGTCACAGCAGAGCACTCGTGCGCCGGGCGGTGTAGATTTTGCGGCTTTTGCGAGGGAGACCGCTTTTAGGGATTCGTGAAATTTTAGGTGGATTATTGCTTGATGGTTGAAGCCTTGGGAGACAGTATACAGATTTGTTGGGTAGGCGAGGCGAGGCGGTAAAATAGACATGACGTGGGATTTGTAGGCATGGCGGCTTCTCGTGGATACACAGGGTAGACAGGCATACGATTTGGCTGGTCAGATGGTATAGCGTTTTTGGAGGGTGCACACACATACCTATCAGCAACCTCGCTTTTCTCCTCTTCCTTTTGTCTATTGCTTTGCTTCGTTGGGCTTTTCTGATACTTCAACGACTAAAGAATTGAAACATGCGTGCTTACTGTCTTTCTATGCAGGAAAGGTGAATGACTACGTGCATGGCGTGTATCAGCAGGATTTCTGCTTCCCTGCTTTCCAGTTTAGCTTGACTCGACCTGACCCGCTTGGATGTATTGAAGAAACACGGACAGATGGCTCATGCATTCAGTGCAAAACCTGCTAGTCGAGAAGGGCGTTTGGCAAAAGAGAAGTCTTTCGTTTGCTTGGTGTTGTAGTAGTGCATCGGTGACGGTTGTACTAGTCAGAATAGAAGCAGGGCGATCGGTGCACTACTGACTAAGGTAGTTCGAGGGAGTGCCAGGCAGGCGGTTAGCAGTGGTATAGCAAGCGAGAGCGCGGCCGCAACTCGGGAAAGGTGTGTAGTGCAGTTGTTTAGGAGCGTTGTCGGGTTGTCCAGCAGGAGTGGACGAAAGCAGTCAATGGACAGTTATTTTTTTCCAAGGGCAGGCGGTGTTTCGGTTGATTATCAGATAGATGGATGGATGGTCGGTGATTTTTTGCCCTGTCACCTTGTCACCTTACGCATTGTCACTGCCTTCTCCTTCTTTTGCACTCTGTGATTTTCGTGATTGGTCCCTAGCGTTCAAATAATCTATGTGTCTAGGGATTTGGGATTACGGAGCCGTTTCGCTTGACAGGTCCGACATCCGTTTTGCGATTGCAGTGATAGCACGCGGGAGGATTGGAGGAAGCACGGAAGGAAGGATCGAAACCTCCTTGTTTCATGCCATGGATGCATGTAAGACCCTTTTTCTGGGCACGTGTTGTATCGGTTTTTGTGTTGTGTATGGAATTTGCCAGGGATTAAGATTAGGGAGTAAGAGGGTAAACGGAAAATATTGGGGCAGGAGGAGACACGCGAGAGAGATGATGGAGAAGAGTGGGAAGTGGATGCAGGGCGCTAACGTTGGCGGTTAAGCGGGTGGTGGTTGGAGGAGATTTGAGATTCGATGTCTGCCTTGTGTACTTTACGACGGCACGACAGGATACACAAAACTGTGTGTTTTGTTCGAGACCGCCGAAGCGAGGTCAATTGGCTTTGAGAGTGGCGCAATAGTGAGAGAGATTTCAGGAGGTATATCTGCTAATTTGTGCGCTACTACTTACTACCTTTTCTGCTGCCGGGCATGATGGTATTGAGGAGTACTGATGAGTGCTAAGGCGATGATAGGCCGGCGACTAGATTGACGGGTTCATTGTGGGGGAGATTTGATATGACAGAATCGGATCAAGGGGCTTTGTGATGCTGGGATGTTGTGATACAGCAATCCCGGATGTTTGGTCCCTTTTTTCTGATTTTCTAACACAGATGGGGGATGTTCGATTGCGAGTGGAGATCGCATGGCAAGGGTAGGGTAGGTAAGTACACAGGTAGTACGGTCATGCTCTTGAAGTATGATGTCGATGATGTCGGCGATGATGTCGCAAGAATTCAAATGTTCCTACGCACGGCCTACGCACCGAGAATTCCTACGCGAAGTTACATCGGCATGAATTGTTGTATGGGAAAAACCTTCAACCACGTTTGATCTGGACCATGCCCGGCGGCGGCGAGTCGGACCATGGCTTGGAGCCACGATCAAGGCGGCGGCTGCTGCTGCTGGTTTGCAGACAGACAGAAGCGCATGGCGGTGGCTGGAGCAGGTCTCACCAGGCGGAAAGACACATAGATGTAGCGCATGGGCATTTGCAGAGAGCGAATGCCAGGAAGTGAGTGGGTTAGAGTTCGGCGCTTGGGATCATTTGCGATAGTGCAAACAGGACTAGCGGGTTTGTTATAATGGCTGGCCAACTGGCCAGGCGTTGGCTTAACCGACCGACCGACCACGGAGACGCTCGCAGCCAGTGAGTTAGGCATTGGCGCACACGGGTGGGAAGGTGATTTCCTTTGCTTTTCGGGCGTGTACAGCATACAACGGCGCGCGACACGGTCGGAACTCGGATGCGTGCCCAGGTGTGGTGTGTACCGTGTGTATCGGGGTCGATCATTGATCGAGGATCATGAGGCTCGTGTGGTCGGGGATCAGGATCAGGATCGGAAGAGGCAAATTGCGCAGGTAGCATCATAGGCCGATTGTTGACAGGCCAGCACGTATGCTTGAATAATGCATACTACATGTGCTGCAATACAGCTATTACCACAAAAGACTGCACGCCTTGAAACAGTGACGAAGTTGAGGTGGGCGGAGGCGAGATTGTCTGCACGAGTTGTGGTTCGGCAGGGCAAAGCAAGTTTTCGAACACATCGAACGGAGCGCATGGGGCAATTTGCGATTCTAGCGCGAGCGAGCGCGGGGAAGCACGGTTACTTGCTTGGTGGTGGCAGGGATGTTGCTGTAATGCCAGCCTGCCCATATCAACGATTCAAGCTTGCAGTAGTATACAGAAGAACAGCAAGCTAACCAGGGAACAAACCTGGCTAGCCACGCAGCAACACCCGACCGACATGCGGCTACACACGACAACACATAGCCCAGAGATGCAGCCAACACCAGCAATGATCGGTGCGGGACCTGAGGACCTGCAGCAGGGGCGCGGATGTAAAGTCTAAGGCGACTGGGCTAGCAGCTCCCTCTGGCGCCGCCAACCGTCGTGCAGCAGCGAGAATACGGCGCGTCCATGAAAGAAGGCTGGTCGCCAATCCGTGTGTCAGTGCTCATGTCAGTGCTTTGCTTGTGAGGTGTGCTTTGGCCTGCTTCGCCTGCTCTCCCAACTGCCAACTCCAATCGCAATTGCCCACCGCGCATGTGACGTAGATTGCCGTGCCCTGCCTGCCGTCCACTCCATAAACAAAGCGCCGCCTCACTTATTTGACCTCTTCCCTCCCTCCCCATCCTCATCCACAACCACCTCCAGCCTCATCCGACTCACTCTCCCGCCCTCCAGTCAATCGCATCAGCATCTTCATCGAACATCAATCAACCGATCGTTCAATCCCAACAACCACCGCCAAGATGAAGTACTCTGTTGCTCTCCTCTCCGCCGCCGCGACCATTGTCGCGGCCCAGGGCGTCGACTCCCTCCCCGAGTGCGGTGTAAGTCATTCTCCGATCGGCAATCGCTCGTTCCCATCACGTGCGCAATGATTTGTCGCGTGGTATAACGGGACGGCCGACGCGCTTCGCAAGAGCACCACTGACATGTCTACTCTAGCAAACCTGCATCAACAACATGCTCGGCATTGCGACCTCTTCGTTCGGCTGCGGCGAGCAGGACGTTCTCTGCTACTGCCGCGAGCCCAACTTCGGCTACGGTGTCCGTGACTGCGCCAACGAGGCTTGCGGTGCCCAGGATGCCGCCACTGTCATCGCCTTCGGCACCCAGTACTGCCAGCGTAAGTAACAAATTGTGAAGTGAAGCAATCAAGTCACATTGACTAACAAACTCAACAGAGGCTCTTTCTTCCGCGTCTCCCTCGCCCACCAGCGGTGCCAGCGCACTTTCAGTCCTCGAGAGCGCTTCCGGTGCCGCTAACGGCAGCGACTCTGCTTCCAGCACCACCATGATGACCTCGACTGTCACCGACTCCGGCAACTCCTCTGCTACTGACGCCGCGGCGGCCGCTGGTGGCATCTCTGCCATCAACGGCGGTACATCCGGTTACGCCCTTGGCTCGCAGACCATCACCGCCGGTGGCGACGCTCTGACCACCTCTGGCGTCCAATTCAGCGCCCTCCCCTCTGGCGCTGGTGTCATCGCTTCTGCCAACGACACTCAGACCACCCTTTCTGGCTCTTCCGGCCTTGCTGGTGTTGTCGGCGGTGCTGGTGTTGCGGGCGTTGTTGGCGCGATCGGCGGTGCTGCTGCCGGTGCGACTGACTCTGCTGGAAACGCCGTCTCTTCCGCAACCTCTGGCGCATCTGATGCCGCTTCGTCCGCCACTGATGGTGCATCTTCGGCCGCTTCGTCCGCCACTGATGGTGCATCTTCGGCCGCTTCTTCCGCCACCGACGGTGCCTCTTCGGCTGCCTCTTCTGCCACTGACGGTGCTGCATCGGCCACCGACGAGGCTGGTGAGGAGGCCACTGGCTCTGACTCTGAGGGCGGTGCCGCCATGCAGACCGCCGCTCCCGTCCTCATGGGTGCTGCTCTCCTGCTCCTAGCCTTGTAAATGTAATACAGCCCACCAGCTACTTACACGCACATGACACCCTCGAGCCTCGACGGCTCACCTAATGTCTAAATCTGCGGACCAGCAATCAGGATGTCCGCCTCTTCACGACGAAAGCAATCAAGCGATACGAAACATACCATGGGCAGGATTAGGATATCCCTCTACCGGCGCATGGGGATCAAAAGAATACCACGGGCTTGGTGGCGATACGACCTTTTCTACTCCCCCTCTTTCTTGTTTTACCGAATGATACCATACCAAAGCCTCTCTGCTTGCAGAGCGTACACGGGTGTTGGGTGTTTTTATGCCTCTTTTTACCATACTTGACCTCAAGCATGGACAGACGAGCGCAGCCCATTCGCTGCTCTGCTGCTTGTCCAAGGCTTGAGGAAGCTTGGTCGTTAGCTACCTCTCGTAATAATTACTTTGCACATATCTTGCTTCCACTTTTATGACTCTTGTGTGTTCTCGTCTTGTGCATGTCGTGCATGTCTTGCTTACTTGGGGGAGGAGAGGTGAAGTCCGCGGACGGAGTGGGTCTCCGAATCCCCTGAATTAATCATTGGTACACTAGGTAATATAGCTCGACTTTTAGTAAGTCACCAAGCCACTGCCAGGTACATCCCTACATGTAGCTTCCTTGGGCATGGTCGAATGAAGGTACTACATCAACAAGTAAACGTCCAATGCGTTTCTTGATATGTGCTGATTTGAGTGGAATTACAGAGAACGAGGTCAAAGATCTTCAGGCCTTCCCAGTGGAGCTTCTATGAGACATGGCAGTCAAGGAATTTAATCAAGGAGAGCACTTTTCATTACGCACGATTACAGGGACTATATGCGTACCCGGGCATGAAACTCAATCTTGCAGAGACGAGAGCGATTGTTTGCTGGGACTGAACGAGATGAGGTGAAGTCGGGTCAAGCTTACACGTACGGCTACCCATCGCTCCTTCCTCTCTTGCGATCGACCTAGCCCGTGACATCACAACCGAAAGGCCGTCGACCGCAAACAATAAAAATTCATCGCAAGCGCATACGCCAAACGACATCATCAACTATGTCTCCGCTAAAGCCCGTCAAGAAGGGACCCGCAGATCAGCGCGTGCAGCGTGTACTGAGTCCGTCCAACATCCGCGCGAGGCAAGTGAGAGGATCTCGCCAGGACAATCGGCTGACAAGCGTGCAGATTTCGCGGTCGCTATCGCGCAATCACTCAAAGATCGATCTCCAATCACGACCAACGCCATCAATGAGCTCGATGCTTTCGTCAGACGGCAGCCTTTCCCTTCATCCAATGCTGTGGCGCTCGCTCGCAAATCCACCGACTTTGATACCCTGGGCAGTTCTTTGTGGAATGCTGCTACGAAGACCATGCGCGAGGATGAGGCCGATGACGACGAAGAAAGCAAGAGGACAGACAGCAAAAGAGCTGGCCTCACTCGATTCGGTGTCCTTTTGCGGGCATTCGCGTTCTTTCTACTCGATGCGGCACATAACGACTCCCGACGAAGAAAAGACGCCAGTCAGACAACGCGGATCTTCAAGATTGCGCTCAAAGCTGTGCGATGTTCGCTCGACAACAATGACGCTGAACTGGGAGCCAAACTCCTTGAATCATGTTCGCAGTACGTCAGCGCCTGGGATGAGGCCACTCCCATCATTCAAATGACAGGCGGTGATTCCGAAAGTGAGCGCATCCTCACCCGAAGGCTCACTTCAGAGTTTTACCTCTTGCGCATGGTTCATGCTTCGAGATCTAGGCTTGATCTTGCCGAACATTTTTTCCTCAAAGCGAATATCAGTGGGAGCAGCGAAGAAGGGTTGCCAGATGTCGTGGAGATGGCAGCAGAGTTCTGTTACGATATCGGCCGAACACTGAAACAGAATAAGCGTCTGCCAAACTCTCTCTCTTGGCTTGAGCGGGCATACCAGCTGCTTCAAAATGACAGTAGCCAGGATATCCAATCTGCTGGGAGTGAAGATCTGAGGCTGGCCGTGGTCGCTTCATACGTTGAAGCAACGGCAGAGGCTGGCGATGTTGAGTCGGTCCAACGCTCTTGGGAGATGCTTGCTAGTCTTGACAAAGACCATGGATTGGGTAACCGAATGTCAGTGCTGGCCATGCAGCTGAACGTTTTGACGAGAAGACCAGCAGATGCCGATGTATTTCCACCGATCTTGTCTCGAATGGTCAGCTCTTCGGTGTTGACGGAGCAGACGTTCCGCACGTACGTACTCTATTGCTCACCAGCAAGCCAACAACTCGCCTTTGGCATCAATTCTCCAAACTTAGAGCGAGGAGGCTTCCTCGGAGATGATGTACTGATTGAGGACACAGACTACTGCACTCGATCAACAAGGTCAAAAGAGTCAGCTTCGAGACAGCACTCAATACTCTCGAGCAGTTGATCAACACGCGCCTCCTACCGGATCTTGACGCAGTCATGAGCAACGAACAAGTCAAGACCTGGCTTGAAAAGGCCATCGTTACGTACACCAGCCTTTGCAGTACCGCTACCAATAACGAAAAGCCCGGAGTGCTCGAGGGAGTACCTCTGCTGTTCGATAATGTAGTGCGACGAGCTGGCGACATCATATCGCCGAGAGCTACGCACGCCATGCAAGCTCTTGTCTGGAAAGCTTCCAACGATTCGAACACTTCGCACGCCGAGACCTGGCTAGACATTCTGCAACACTCGATCTTTACCAATGTTGGACCAACCAACAGGACCCGTATATCGAGAAAGGTGATGTTGGCCGCCTTGCAGCGTGACCAGCTTGACATGGCACGGGCATCCTTCCATCAATTACATTCATCTGCGCGGGACGAAGGCATGACGAGATATCTGGCTTACAAGCTCGCTCTGAAGTCCAACGACCTTCAGCTGGCAAAGGAGTGTCTGGCTGTTCTGGCGAAGCAGTCTGACAAGGATGAACGGTTTTTGTACGCCTGCGTCCTCGATGCTCAGCAGTCTAGTGACCGGAAGATGACAGTGGCCGCGTTCCAGGCTCTAGTCGATCAGCCAACCAATAGCGCACAGCTCCCAGCGCTGCTGAGGTGTACTGCACGGATGCTCATGGAAGAGCTTGATAGTTTGGCTGACAACCCTTTGGAAGAAGTCACGGTTGAGCTCATTCGCCTTTTCGAGACTGCTGCAGCGAATATCAAGACCTTCAAACAGGGAACCGAAGAGCAGTGGCGAGCTGAAGTTCAATGGTGGAGCAAGAACTCTTTCAACCTCGCCCTAAGACTGTGCGCTGAAATGCCACCCGATCAGCTCGTTTGTCTGTTGAGAGCATGCGTCAAGTTTATCGAGAACTATCCAAACGACAGCGGACTCATGCACAACGATGATTTGGTCCGGCGCAAGCAAATTTGTCACTTTCTTTGCGCCAGCGCAAGCATACTCTTAGGACGTTCGACAGAGGACAGACAGCAGAAATTGCAACACTACCTAGAAGTCCAACGGGAGGCCAAAGCCTTTTTAGAGGCATGGCAGCAAGACCCTCTCCAGCAAGACGATGCCGACACCGAGTCACGACGCCTCAGAGCTTTCGAGATGCTCAAATTCAACATCGAAAGCGTCTTCCACCTTGAACAGTGGGACGATCTAGACGCTGCGCTCGCAGCTTGCATGGATCTCCACGGCGCAGTAAGATGGGACACACTCGCAGACCTCATCATCGTCATATACGAACGAACCAACACCGCCGCCGACAACAGTTCCGCCACTACCCGCATCCCAGCTTTGCTACAAAAAATCATCAACGAAACGTGGTCCGCCGACAAAAACATTGTCAAACTGGCACGATGGCTCCGCTTTACCTTCTCCATCGCTCTGAATGGGATCGTCAATAGCAGTGCCGAAAAAGGTACCAGCGGCGACAACGACGACGAAAGCGACGGGATAAGTCTCAAACTCACCCAGCAAGCCGCCTCCCTAGCCCGCCGCGGCACCGAGCAGAAGAACGAGCCTTACCCAGAAGACGAGCTGCAATGGTTGGCCACGACGGCTTTCAACAGGGCCGTCGACTTGCTGATGGCGGATATGAACTCTAGCAATGGTCGCAAACCCGAAAGACGAGACGAGGGAAACGGGGAGGAAGACAGCAATCCCAACCAGCCCGAAGCGTGGATGCAAGCCGCTCTGGAGCTGGCCCGGTACGCGGATGACAACGGTGCGTTGCACGCATTGCTGACTAGAGGTCGTGAAGAGGCGGAAAGGAGGATGACGACGACGACGAGACGATGAAATCTCTCGACCGACGTAGTGAGGTAGGTAGGTAGGTTTCCAGTAGGTGTTTGTCTATAACAGACATACAAGTATCGTAGCCCAATGCCTCTGTCACGAACTCATACTAAACACCCCGAACCTCTTCCATTAATCCAAAACGAGTCGTCGCCTCCAAACAAAGTGCTTCGAAGCAACCACCTAGTTGCCAGGTCCCGAGAGAAGACAAAGTAAAAAAGAAGAAAAAGCAAACGCCAGGAGTCAAGCCATTCAAACCGGAAAACAAGAAGTGATCCAGAGAACTCTCGTCCAACAAATTCCAGAAAAGCAAGAGCATCCCTACATCCCAATCGCTGTAGTGGGGGAGCTTAGAAGTAGCCGGCTAGCTCGTAGTAGCCGAGAAGCCATTTCGGCAGACCACCTCTAAGGCGCTAACAGGGGCGGGTGAGCTGGTCTGAACTTCTTGAAGCTCGTGCACTTCATGTGCCTCAGCTGCTTGAAGTAGTCGCTGAAGGGGAGGATGAAACTGTTGTCTAGGTTCTTTTCCAGGCGTTTGGCGGTCTTGATGGGGAGCGTGAACTGTTTAGGGGGGACAAGAGATGTTAGCCAGCGCAACACGATCATTATCTTGGAGTGGAGGAATGATGCAAAAGCAGAGCTTGCGAGGTCGGGGTGATGGAGGGGGGAATGCAAAGCAAGAAAGCAATTAAGACATGACATGATGATGGAGTGAGTTAGTGGCGAGAGAACGGAGGGGGTCTTGTTGCATTTCCCAGTGAAGTGAGAAAAAGAAAGAAAGAACGCACATCAGCTTCGAACATTTGCGCGCCAAAGGAGTCTTTTCCCTCGAACCACATAAAGCCTGTCATCAGGTCGGATTTGCCGGCAGCATGCTTGACTTGGTACTTGGTCACGTTCCAGTTGCGGCCCTCGAGGTGGTATACGTTATAGAGGGCTCCCTTCGTGTAATTGCACTCCCAAGTGGGCACTCCCACGAGCGATGGGTCCTCTGCGAGGTTAGTCGCCTGTGGCGTTTTCGCGACCTCGGGGTCCGACGGGACATTTTTTGCAGTTGGAACTGTTGACAGGGTTGATGGAGTCGAAGTTGACGAACTCGGAGCCGACGAACTCGTGACGGTGATGGTCGTGGACGGGGTTGCGATGGTGACAGTTGTCGGAGGCGTAACGACGACGGTTGACGCGGTGCCGACAGTGACTGTCGCGGGCGAAGATGGAGCCTCCGGAGTAGTCGCGATTGTTTCTGGAGAGGCCGGAGCCTCTGGGACATCCAGAGTCGCGAGAGTTACCGGTCTCTCCTCGTGGGAAGCGACGCTTGGCTCCTCCTTGTCCTGAGGCAACGCGGTGATTTGGCCGACCTGCAAGAGCAGGAGTTGGGCGGAAATGAATCGGACGAGAGGGAGCTTCATCTCTGCGGATATGCGAGCGAGTAGAATCGTCTGGTAGGAATAGGATGTAAGTAAGAAGAGAAGAGAAGAGAGTCATTGACGGAGAGTGGGAGCTGATTCATTTTTGTAGCTTTTCTGGCAAGTGCAAAACACTGTGCGAGAGCTTAGTGATAGAGGAAACGTGGCCCTCGTTGCAGAAGAACAGCTCCGCCAGTGACAATCGGTTGGTCAACATTAATCAATAATCCATAGGCTGCTGAGGCCTGGCGAGCGTTGTGACTTTGCGTTGTTGGGGATGTTGGAGGACTCGGCCAACTCTGCCAGCAAGAATCGCCGCATGGGTGATGGTCCAGATCGAAGCTGACCTATGCCGGCGAGGATAAAGGGCATGTTTGACTTTTGCATTCGAGGCAAGACGGGCATCTTCAGCTGTTGGCTCCTGGACACAAAAGGTGATGAATGGATTGGCAAGTCATCAAATGAGGTTAGAAGGCTCGTCAAAGGTATCGAGTCCTAGTGATTGTGCTTCCGTAAATGTCGTGACCTGTCAATCCTGAGCGTCGAACACCGTCCCATACTTTCGCATCACCATGTCTGTTCATCTCATACCATCGGTGCCGTTCCGTACTAGATGCGTCGACCCCGCTTCACGAAGACGAGTGCGCTCAGATTGAGTATCGAACTTTCAGCATATGGCCAGTGGATGCTTGTCGATACATCCATGGGAAGGTCGAAACTCAAGGTCATCGAGGCGTAAAGTCTTGGGTCCGATCCGTTCAGGTCTAAACTTTTACCAATCACGTCTTCAGGCGTCTGACTTTCACCGCGATGTTCGCTTCAATGTGCGAAAAGTCGCCTTCGTCTGCCAGTTGCCGAGGCTGGAGGATCTGTTTTCTTTCGGCTTGTGCTGATTGGTCATCCTTTACGACATAAGGTTGAGGCTCAGGAAAGAAGCGAGCAGACTCACGAACAGACGCGCAACAAAGGTCCGAGGACCCGAGATCCACTCGCGGGAGCCGCCATCGGTTCGGACCGAATTTGCAGCGTTGTAGCCACACCACACAAACACTTACTTGGTTGTGATGTGCCAGGTTAATCAATCAAGAGATGACTTGCTTCTACTGCCTAGCTGGGGAAAGTAGAGTGATTTTGACATCGTCGACAACATGGAAAAAGGCGACACTCTGTCGTGTACTCGGACACTCTGGCGACGCCAAGCACTGCTAGCCTTGTGCCTTGGACAACAAATTAGTGTCCTGCTGCCTGTTGGCTGAACATATGTACCAGAATCTTAGGCTGTGCCTCTGGACTGGACATGGTTGGAAACTCTCACTAAACTCCTCCATCAAGTCCTTCTGTGCCTGCAGACGTCGTTCAAACAAGAACAGAGGCAGACGAGGATACTGAGCAACGATGTCTCGAGTTTTACGCTCGCATCGCCGCCATGAGCAGTCAGGTGTCTTGGAGAAACAGAAACCCTCCCTCGAGCTTGATCACTTAGCTTATCAGCTGAAGCGGCAACCCCCAATACCGACCGAGATCCTACCAAATATACTGACCTCTGCCATAACTGGGCTCACCAGGAAAGAGCTTGCCACGCTCAACGCAAAACGGCAGAAGCTCCTCTCGTCGCCAGCCCAGGCAGGAAACTCGATCACAAAACTCCTGAAGAAGGCAAAAAATTTAGCAGCTGCTGCGCGCGCGACTCTGGTCTTTGCGCAACACGAAGCAGGAACGGCAGTGTGTATCGCCGCGTCGGGTCTGGTGCTCACCTGTGCACATTGCGTTGCGGAATTCGCCGAAGAGTACGCCGAAGCCAAACCACTATGGCTTCTGTTCTCTTCTGGTCAAGTCGTACGAGCGCAGTGCGTTGCGTGGGATGAGAAAAGAGATCTGGCCCTGTTGCGTATAACTGCCGCGAGTCGATTAGCAGAACATGTAGATGGGTCGCCGCACATGCTGTTTCCGTTCGTGGATATCGCCAGTCAACCGCCGTTGTTAGCTTCAGGCAACAAGAAGGGAACACCTCTCGTCTGCATCGGCCATCCCGGGTCCGAAGACCTCGAAGCTCTGCCTACGCCCGACTCCGACGAACCTATATTGACAGGCTATGATGTTCTGCATGTTTCGCGTGGTTACTACCATGGGCTTGCTTCCAATCAGGATGTGCAAGACAACTCGGAAATCGGAGCGTTACAACATGACTGCTGGACGTATTGGGGCCACAGCGGCGCGCCGCTTATCGATACGAAGAGCGGCAAAGTCGTCGGGCTACATTCGAGCTGGGACGACGAGACGGGGATGCGAAGGGGTGTTGCGTGGGAGGCTTTGCAAGAATTCATGAAGAAGTGGTGTGAGAAAGCCTGACAAGCAGAGAAGGTCCAAGTAAATTCCGAGTTCGTCGCTCAAACAGTGCTAGCAATCATCATACTCATTACATCGTGAGACAGTACCGCCTAGATCTTTCTCATTCTGCCATCCTCGCCAGATTACTCTTCCTGAGAAAATCCGACTGATCGCCAACGTCGGAACGGTAGCACTGATCTTCGTAGATTCTGGCAGCGTAGTGTTAGCTATGTTGAGGCTGCACTTTGGTGATGCGATAAACTCACAGGTTCGAAAGGCCCGACGTTGTGGCTATACGCGTGGTGTAGCGGTCGAATGTGTCGAATCTTTCCCCTGCTGTTCTTGTGAATTGTCGATCGGTGCAGCAGTATTCTGATGGACGGGAGCCAGAGTCTGATTTGGTGGCGGTGCTACTGATAGGCCTTCGCGTCTCAAAATAGGACTCGGTGCAGCACACATGGACTTGAGCTTGTCGAAGAAGTATGCGAACTTAGTGCCGAGAGTATGAGTGAAGATGTGGTCGGTAACCGGTGGCCGCGCACCAGGAGGCGCTGAACCGCCAGGAACTGTGACCGGTCCCATTTCTAGATCCTCATCGCTGCCGCTTCCGGAGACACCATCGGGTGTATCATGGCGAACAATGCCGGGTTGACTTCGTGTGACTTTGAGCTGCCTATAGCCGAAGAAGACGGCGACAACAACACTCGCTAGAGCAAGCAAACTTCCTACGACGGAGAAGACGATCTGAAGAAGTGCGTCTGGCTCAGAAGCGGTCGGACTTTTGTCCGTGATTCTATCGCCGCCCTCTGTGTCCGGGTGCGAAGTGCGGCTGATAGAAGACAAGATAGCCGAGACAGTTGTCGCGGAATCCTGTGTTGCGGTCTCAGATATCGAGACGTCGACAGTCGTGCTCGGAAACACAGATCCTGAAGTTGACGGCAAGGGTGACAGAAATATTGTTGAACTATTGACGAGGGTGTTGACAAGGTTCGAATCGGTTGCTTCGTGACGAACAGCCGAACGACTAGCGCCGGCAGCGGCAGCGGCAGCGGCCGTGCCGCTGATCAACAAGGGCCAGATCATGCTGGAGCCGTTGTTGCGTGGGTAATGTAGTCTTAAAGTAAAGCAGAATCAACGGAAAAGTATACCTGATGTGCGACAAGATCAGAAGTGCGTTGATAAGTGGTATGAAATGGTATGGAGAACAACTATTCAAGACAGCGCAGATGCAAAATTCTGTATGTATAGGACTTGATCTCCCCGAGTGTGGCTGAGTTCATCCTTCCTTCAGGTTTCACAAACACACGCTGACCAGCGAACCTAAATTCTTCCTCCTGAGGTCTTGAGTGCACAGCCTCCTTGACCGTCTTGGTCGGCTCTGGTTGGGAGATCGCCATTCAGCATTCTTCCTCCTTTTCCTCACGACAGGCTGGGAAGTACCTAGGTGTATGTATCCTAGCGGACGTGGTGACAGTGCTGTGGTGCGAGCAGCAATGCACGCCGATAGGGCTCCGGGTGCCGCCAGATGCCATATTTCGTTGCCTGACATACTTGTAGACAACGAACTCGATATGCTGCTCGTTCATGCCGCTCGTTCGTGGCTCCCCGAAAGGCGAGTGCCAATATTGAAAGTCAGTGTGGTCTCGCGTCCACGTTTGACGACACCGGTCTGTCAACCAGCATGTACGACTTGGAAGTGATTTAGAAAATTATTGTTCGCCTATGTGTGTACAACATCGTCAAACTCAGACAAGCCTACAACTTCGACCCAACATTGACCTTCTCCTTCGGCCCCGCCAACGGATCATAAACATTCAACCCCAGCGTATCACTCGGCACAGAAACCGAATGCATGCTCAGCGCCCTGGTATCGACAAACTCAGGTCCCAACTGATCCACGCTCCTGCAACCGATCAAGCGCATGTTCATCTCCATCTCGTCCTTCAACAACTGCATCGCGCGGTCCACACCAGGCAATCCATAAGCAGACATGGCGTACAAGAACGGCCGTCCAATACCAACGCCCTTAGCACCCAAGCAGAGGGCTTTCAGAATGTCTGTAGCACGCCTCACGCCGCCGTCGATGAAGACTTCGATCTGGTCCTGCAGGCCTAGACGACGGAGCTCGGGCATGACTTCGG